>OGQO01002079.1_pt1 | contig 16516 bp, 13 predicted proteins | sample 1553241 | NCBI WGS metagenome assembly OGQO01 (sample SAMEA2579933, study PRJEB22360) | human gut metagenome | biome: human gut; feature: human-associated habitat; material: faeces | place: Denmark | collected 2008/2010
TATCGATGCGGCCTGATTTTTTATATCATATATCCAGACACGGCCATTCGCTTACACCGCCTGCTTTCACTCCCACCGCATTCTCGAGCCTCAAGAGGTATGCCTTGGCAGCGAGTCCTCCACCGTAGCCGGTCAATGTATGGTCGCTTCCTATCACACGATGACACGGCGCGAATATCGAGACCGCATTGGCTCCATTGGCATTGGCTACGGCACGGACAGCTTTCGGCATACCTATCCGCCGGGCCATCTCCGCATAGGAGACAGTCTCACCATATGGAATGGCAAGCAGGGCATTCCATACTCGCTTCTGGAATTCCGTACCGGCAAACAGCAACGGCACGTCAAAGGCCTGCCGCCTGCCGGCAAAGTATTCATCAAGCCGGACAACGGCATGGTCTACGACCGGAGAGCGTCCTTCCACAAACCCGGCCTTGAGCAACCTACGCAGTCTTCTGCGGATTGAATCGCTGCCGCGTCCTGTCTGCCAGTCGCAGAGACAGAGGCGGTCGCCGTATGAGCCCAGCACCAGCTCTCCGCAAGGCGCAGGATACCCGCTTATTATAATACAGTCATTTCCATTCATAATCCATTCAATTATCTACCGGGAAAATCCTTATTGACGGCGACAAAGATATAACAAAACAATTAATCGCAGGCATATCATGATACGTTTTTTCCTATTTATACGCAGAAAGGGCCGCCGCGATGTGTCGCAGCAGCCCCTCACATGACTTACGAATATGGCTTACGATATAGTCGGGGTGGAATATGAATGTCAGATATCAGCCTCGATCTTGGGTGTGGGTCGGAACATCATGTTGTAGACGAACACCGCGAGGAGGGCGCCTGCAAGCGGGCCGACGACCATGATCCAGAAATCAGGCCATGCATTGCTCGAGAAGAGGGCCGGGCCAAAGCTGCGAGCAGGGTTGACGGAGCAGTTGTCGACGGGGATGCCGACGATATTCACCAGGCCAAGGGCAAGACCGATTGCAAGACCGGAGAACTTGCCGAAACCCTTCTTCGGGTCGGTGGCGCCAAGCACCACAAGCACGAAGACCATTGTGAAGAGAATCTCCATCAGCAGAGCCATCCCCTTGCTGACGCCGGGCTGACACACATTGGCGGCAAGATAATTGCCGGAAGGGGCCGGGACGCCGCCATACTGGAAGGCCGGACCTCCCATGTAGAAGAGCCAGAAAAGGAATGAAGCGCCGACAGCCGCACCAAGCAGCTGCGCCACTACATACATGATGAAATCCCTGCCGCTCATCTTTCCCGCCACAAACATGGCGAAGGAAACCGCGGGATTTACATGGCAACCTGAAATATTACCTATGCAGTAGCAGAGACATACAAGAATGAGTCCGAAACATAGACCGATGCCGAGCACACCGATCTCGGGACCTGCCAACACGGCGCTGCCACACGCCATCAACACCAGAAACATGGTGCCAAACATCTCGGCTAAAAACTTCTTCATATTAACAATGTTTTTATGTTTTTATAGTATTTTGAAATTAAAACGCCCCCTGGCGACAAAAGTTCAGCTCCCGGAGCGCATATATTGAAAATGCGCTCCGGGAGCTGCCATATATCCTTGGCGAGGAGTCTTACTCCTTCATCATCACGAGGCGAACGCCGTCGCTGTCTTTACCCACGTAGCAGGTAGTGGCCTTGTGACACCAGATCTCGGCTTTGATCTCATTGCCCCCCACTATCTTGATAGTGCCTGTGCCGGTTTTTTCAAATTCCATCGACTTAAGCTCCTTCTTTATGCTTTTGGCATTCTTAAGGCCATAGATAGTCACATTGTTGACGCCTTTGGTCTGGGGATTGTATTTTATCTCCATGATCGGTCCCATACAGTTGGGATCGAGACAATAGACCGCCGTGGCTGCCGACGACACCGAAGAGAGCTTGTAGCCTTTGGCCCTGCACTCGGCGGCTATCCTGTCGGCATTGTCGATTTTCAGAAATTCAAGACCGGTCGTCATGACATTGGTCTGAGCCAATGCGCCCAGCGTTGCAAAAGCGATGACCAGAAAACAAATAAGTTTTTTCATAAGATCATTTATTTGGATAATTGTTCTTTTCGGAAATCAAGCCTGCCACCGCCTCCGTGAACTCGTCTTCGGGCATGTCGTAAGGGAGCCAGTGGATATGGAAGCCACGGCGCTCCATTCCCCGGAACCACGTCATCTGCCGCTTGGCAAACTGATGGATCGCGGTGGCGAGACCGTCTCTCATCTGCCCGCGCGTCAGCTTTCCGGTGACATACAGCGTCAGGAACTTATATTCGAGTCCGTAGTAGATAAGGTCGTCGGGAGTCAGGCCGCTGTCAAGAAGAGCGCGCACCTCCTCCACCATACCCTGCTCCAGACGGGCGTCGAGCCTGATGTCGATACGCCGCCTGCGCAGGTCGCGGGGTATGTCGACCCCGATGACCACAGCGTTCAACGGAGAGGCCTCCGCCCGGTCGGCGAGGCGGGCAGCACCGGGGTTGGATGCATAATAGGTGGCTATCTCGATGGCCCTGACGGCACGGGCGGGAGTGTCGATGTCGGTGACATTGTGGAGTTGCTTCATGCCTCCGAGAATCGAGGCAAGCTCCGTGAGACTTTTCCCGGCAAGACTTTCGCGCAGCCTCGGGTCGCACGGCACCTCCGGCATCACGATGCCGGAGAGCGCGGCCTCCACATACATGCCGCTGCCTCCACAGACCACGGGCAGCCGACCTCTCGACGAGATGTCGTTTCTCGCCCGTGTGAAATCACTGAGATAACGGTGGAGGTTGTATTTCTCCCCGGCCTCGCAGACATCCACAAGATGCACCGGCACATCGCCATATTCCTCGAGGTCCTTGCCGGTGCCTATATCCATGCGGCGATACACCTGCCGGGAGTCAGCGCTTATGATCTCGCCGCCGAAAGTCCTCGCCAGCGACACGGCGCGACGTGTCTTTCCCGATGCGGTGGGGCCTACCACCGCGAGGACGTCTATTGCCATTGGCGGCTGTTTTTCGATCCGGTGAGATTCCTGAACCAACGTTTCACCTTAAACATCCTGGTGTCGGAGTTGAACAGGGAGATCCGGATCCATTTGTCGTCCTGGAAATCGAGATTCGATTTCCTCACATCCTCAAACGTGAAATTCGGGTTGTAAGACCTGATCTTGCTCTTGCGGTTGCCGTTCTCGTCAAACACCTTCTCCGTGATCATGATTGTGGAGAGCCTCGAGAGGTCACTGCACGCGATGCGTGAGAGATGTGTCGGACTATACTGATAGATATACTTCAGCTTTCCGAAATCGACCCACTCCCCACCGAGGTTGAAGACCGGACAGCTGTCACCCTCGCCCGGATTTATGAAATAGAAATACCGGAGCAGGGAATGCTTCTGCATGTCGGGCGATTTACGGCCGAAGAAGAAGCGTAGCTCGCCGTCGGCGACGCCGGTCATCTGCTGGATAGTCTTTCTCACCTCGTCGACCCGGATACCGTTGACCGTGCGTTTCGTGAAAAACGGCGTATCGAGCACCTCGCGATAAGGAGTGTTGACATCAATGGAGTGGGAATCGAGATATACCCTCTCGCCGCATATCACGTAGAAGCGGATATACGTCTTGGCGGTCATGTCGTTGATCTCCTCGGGTGTGATGATCTCGTCGTTCTCCTTCAGGTCGAGATAGAGATTGTAATAGCGGAAGATGAAGTAAAGCTCGTCGAGCAAGAGATAAATCACCAGGAGCCAGCTGAAGACATACCAGTCGCGGCCATTCACCGCAGCTTCCTTCACGTAGAGCTGGTAGTAGTAGAGCCACACCAGAGCCGAGAGCACGCCGAACGTCACGATCAGGTTCTTGAGCTGCACCATCGACTCCACGCTGATGATGCGCCCGAACTGACCCCGCTCCACACTCTCGCCCTTGTCGAGACGGCAGTTGACGCATAAGGAGAGACTATGACGCCTGAGGAAAATGACCACAAGCGCCACGAAACTGACCGGGCACAGCACAAGAGCCGGCACGTAGGGATTGTTGAAGAATACAAGCTCCTTTGGAGGGATTATGATGCCCCAGACGTAAAGCACATTGATGACAATCGACACGAAAGTGTATGCGATCATGCAATAGAACATCGCGTAGGGAATCAGCATGCAGTTGGGAGAGCCCTGAAGCCGGTTGTTGTAGAGCAGCGTGTAGAGCACTGCCGAACAGATAATGGATACAACCGGATTGAGGTAGAAAGGAAGCATACGACCGAGGATGACCGTCATTACAACAGTAAGCACGCCGATTGTGAAATTCTTCCACAACTGGTAAATCTGCATGCTGTTGACTTTTTTCAGATCTTCCATCGCCGTATGGTGTAGGTTAAGACGGCAGGCCGTCAGTTTTTAACATTAAGGTCGAGAAATTTCACAAGCCTGCGGAATAGCATCTCACGCGCATTGCACATCCTGAGGCTGTGTTCCCACCCGGTGAAGGCCATCATATCGAAAAGTTTGGATTCATCGGTAAGACGGGAGGTATAACGCAATGTGTTGTCGAAATGCACATTGTCATCGTTGGTACCGCTCATTATTAATAACGGCTTATTCATGTCGTTTGTTCGGCCGAGGGCACTCCCTTTTTCATATCCGCTCTCATTCTGCTGGGGAGTCGACATATATCGCTCCGTATAAATCGAGTCGTAGAGATGCCAGTCGGTGACGGGAGCCATCGCCACGCCGGCCTTGAATGGATTGCCGGGCTGGGAGAGCTCCATGAGTGTCATGTATCCGCCGTAGCTCCATCCGAAGCAGCATGTGCGCTCGGCGTCTACAAAGGGAAGCGACGCGAAATAGCGTGCGCCGGCAATCTGGTCGACGGTCTCATACTGGCCGAGGCGCTTATACACCACATTGGCCCACTCACGCGAACGGTTGCCGGTGCCTCGGCCGTCGACAGCGGCCACCACATAACCCTGGGAGGCCACATAGAATATGCCGTCCATCATCCAGCGGTTTTCCACCAGCTGCGAGTCCGGGCCGTTATATTGATACATCATCAGAGGATACTTCTTCGAGGGGTCGAAGCCGGAAGGCTTGATGATGAAGGCGTTCATATCCTGGCCATCGTCGTTCTTCACCGTAAGGAACTCCATCTTCGGAGCGGAGGCGTATTTCGCCGCATATTCCTCATTGAGCTCCACATCGACCACCTTTGCTCCCTTGGCATTGCAGACAGTGTAGCGTGTAGGGGTGGTAGAGCTGCTGTATGTAAGCAGGAAATATGAGAAATCGCGGCTGAAGGCGGCCGACGACGTACCATCCCTGAGGGTGAGGGTGGCGCGGCGCCCCGAGCGGTCCACGCTCTCCACCACGCGGTTGATTGCGCCTGTGGACGTCGTCTGCACATAGTCGACGCCGGCGCTCGAGCGGCCGTAGTAGGCGGTGACGTTATAGTCGCCGCTGGTGATCTTGCGTAGCTGACGTCCGTTGTAGTCATATTCATAGAGATGACGCCAGCCGTCGCGCTCGCTGCCGATCACGAAGCTCTGCCTGCGGTATTCCACCATCTGATAAGCGGCCGGACTCAGCCATGCCGATGAATTCTCCACAAGCACCTGACGGGCCACCGTGGAGCCGGGGTTGACCTTAAAGAGACGAAGCTCGTTCTGGTCGCGGTTGAGAAGCATCACCATAAGCGAGCTCCCCTCCCCGTCGAATTCCATCGAGGGCACATAGTCGGTGGCGCCGATGGGGAGATCCATCTTCTTCACCACGCGGGTGTCGAGATTATAGCTGTGTACACTTACCACCGAATTAGGGTATCCGGCGAGCGGGTACTTATATGAATAGGCAGCGGGATAAGGATCGGCACCGGCGCCGGCGTCACACCAGCTGCGGTAGTTGTCGAAGCGGTATTCCGGCACGTCGGTCTCATCGAAACGCACGAAAGCGAGCATCGAGTCGTCGGCGCTCCAACGTATGGTGTTGTCGATGCCGAACTCCTCCTCGTATCCCCAGTCGGGGATTCCGTAGATTATTCTGTTGGGCATGCCGTCGGTGGTCACGGCCACATCGGTCTTGTAGTCGAGGTTGGCCACGTAGATATTGTTCTCGTAGGTATAAGCCACCATGCGGCCGTCGTTGGAAATCACGGCGCCACGCTGCGGACCTCTCTGCGACACCTTGGCGAGGGTGCCGCGCATCACGTCGTAGACATAGAACTCGGCAGTAAACGAACGGCGGTAGATCTTCTCCTCATTGTTCCATAGCAGAATCTTCTTCTCGTTGGCGCTCAGCGAGTAGCCGTCGAAGTCTGAGATCTTCACATCACCCTTCACGGCATCGAGCGAGAATAGCGTGGAGGTCTTTTTGCCGGTCTTGTAGCTGAAGACCTCGATTGCTCGTCCGTCATCGCTGAGTGCGCAATAGGAGACGCCGTCGGCCATGGGGCGCATCTCTTTCACGCGCCTGGGAGCCGAGAGCGACACATCGCAATAGTCGGCGGCCGTGAGTCCGGAGGCCCCGGCCGGAGAGAAAGGTGCAGCCGCAAGGGCAGCCACCATGATCATTCCACTGCAGAGTTTCATATATACAGGTGTGATATAGGTCTAAGGTTAACGGGTTATCAATAATTACGTGCGAAAAGCACCCTGCGCTTCGAGGGGCGGCCGGTGACCATGCAGACTCCGGGCTCGTCGTCGCCGTCGAGGGGTATGCAACGGATAGTGGCCTTTGTCTCCTCCTTGATACGGTCTTCGGTTTCGGGAGTGCCGTCCCAGTGAGCCATGATGAAGACACCCTCCTCGATACGCTTCTTGAACTCATCGTAGGTGTCGACATAGACGGTGCGGCTCTGACGGAGTTCGAGGGCCTTCCGGAAGATGTTCTGCTGGATGTCCTCGAGGAGGCTTACTATCCTCGACTCGATTCCCTCGAGCGATACGGTCTCCTTCTCGAGAGTGTCGCGGCGCATGATCTCGACTGTGTTGTCGGCTATGTCGCGTGCGCCGATGGCCAGACGCACGGGCACGCCCTTAAGCTCGTAGTCGGCAAACTTGAAACCGGGGCGTCGGTTGTCGGCGTCGTCATACTTCACACTGACGCCGAGCCCCCGGAGAGCGGCGATCACGGGCTCTACGCGACGGGTGATTGTCTCGAGCTGCCCGGCGTTCTTGTAGATAGGCACAATCACCACCTGGATGGGAGCGAGATGCGGGGGGAGCACGAGGCCGTTGTCGTCGGAGTGTGTCATGATGAGGGCTCCGATAAGGCGTGTGGAGACGCCCCAGGAATTGGCCCACACATACTCGGGCTTATTCTCCTTATTGATGAAAGTGACGTCGAACGCCTTGGCGAAATTCTGGCCGAGGTTGTGCGAGGTGCCGGCCTGGAGAGCCTTTCCGTCCTGCATCATGGCCTCGATGGTGTAGGTGTTGAGGGCACCGGCGAAACGCTCGTTGGCGCTCTTGACGCCCTTGATCACCGGCATGGCCATATATTTCTCGGCGAAGTCGGCGTAGATGTTGATCATCCTTACCGTGCGGGCTTCCGACTCCTCGGCCGTGGCATGCGCGCAGTGGCCCTCCTGCCATAGGAATTCGGAAGTGCGCAGGAACATTCTGGTGCGCATCTCCCACCTCATCACGTTGGCCCACTGGTTGATCAGCAACGGAAGGTCACGGTAGGAATGAATCCAGTTCTTGTAGGTTCCCCAGATGATTGTCTCTGATGTAGGGCGCACTATGAGCTCCTCCTCGAGCCTGGCCTCTGGGTCAACGATCACGCCGTTGCCCTCGGGGTCGTTCTTGAGACGGTAGTGTGTCACCACAGCGCATTCCTTGGCGAAGCCCTCCACATGCTCGGCCTCGCGGCAGAGGAATGATTTGGGAATCAGCAAGGGGAAATATGCGTTCTGCACACCCGACTCCTTGAACATGTTGTCGAGTGTCCGCTGCATCTTCTCCCAGATGGCGTAGCCGTATGGTTTGATCACCATGCAGCCTCTCACCGGGCTGAGCTCGGCGAGGTCGGCTTTGACCACGAGCTCATTATACCATTTTGAATAGTCGTCGCTTCTTTTTGTAAGGTCTTTCAGTTCTTTTGCCATAACGTTGGTAGTGGGCTATTTTTACGCGGGCGCTGTCCGGAAGAGCGGCGGCCTATCGGGCTCCAGCCTTCCAGACAGGCTAAAACAATGCAAAGTTAATAAAAAAAAGGGATTTTCGGCCCTGATAGGTCATTTTTATTTAGATGACTCCAATCAGCGCAGACGGTCGGCCGACTGGAGGAGCTTATGGTCGCGCTGCATGCAATACCAGGCGAGCACGGTGGTGACGATGGCTATAAAGGGAGCCAGCACGATTTCGCTCCATCCGATAGAGCCCCCCTCGATGCATCCGTAGCCGAGCGAAGCGCCCGTCGCCATTGTGGCGATAATGAAAATCAGACTCACCAGGCAGACCCTCTTCTGAAGGCGCAGGTTCTTGAAGAGGAAGATGTCGATGAGCGGAAGGATGATGCTCATCAGGGAGATGATGAAGAAATACCACGTATGGAGCAGATACCCGGTCGGGGCGCCCCCTGTAGCCTCCCCCTCATAGCAGAAGCCAAGGGTAGTGAAACTGAAGGTGTAGTCGGCGGTCTGCACCTGGCCGAGGGAGAGGAAAGTAAAGCAGGCCATAAGCCCTGCCGTGAGCAGCAGAAGCAGAGTCTGCCAGCGTTGTATCACCATGATTTTATCAGATTAAGCGGTTTGCATAATTAATATGCTGCAAAATTAATAAAAATAGTTGGCTGTAGCCACTTTTCGGCACGCGATTTGTTATTGACAAATAAAACATACACCACAACGATGACACCCAATACCTCAGAAAGCGCAGTGGGCACTAACGCTGCGAAGCCCCTCGACGAGCTCCGCGAGGCGGCCTACGCCCGGAAAGTGGCGTCAGGCATAGCGATGGCGCGCCGACTGAACGCCACATCAGGCATGACCGGACATGAGCAGGCCTACGGGATCTCGCGCGAGCTCGACTCCATAGCCGACTCCTACCGGTATATGCTCCGGTATATGCTTGACGGCCACGCCGACGACAGCCGCGACCAGATGATCGACGTGTTGTGCCACCGCCTGTTGAATGTGGCCGACACGCTTGAGCGCCTCTCGCTCAGAGACTCGAGCGGACGCCCCTATTTCACGGCGGCGAGGTTCACTGCGCTCGGCAACAAGAGCCTTAAAGAGAAAATCGACATCTACATGGCGGAGGCAGGAAAGGCGGCTCTTGCCGTAGAGGCCGGAGTGGCGGCCGGAGAGACGGGACGCCTCAAGGATGACCTGCTGATCGACATATTCCGCCAGGTGAGATCGATTGCCGACGCGCCGGCGGCCGACTATGAGGCCATCCACGACGTTCTCTGGAATCCCGACACGCCCTACGAGCTCGCCAGCCAGCTCATCACCGCCCTGATGCTCGCCAACATCGAGTATTTCGACGAGAAAGGGTTTGCGCTGCTGCTCGAAGCCGCCTCCGACGAGAAGCCGCCGCTCCTGGCAGCCCGCGGCCTGACGGCCCTTATCATCGTGGCGCGCCACCACAGGCGCCGCATAGCGCTCCACCCTCGGAGCTACGGGAGACTGAAGGCGCTCTCGGAATCGATAGTGCAATACGGGAGGATACGCACCGTGATGACCAATATGCTTATGGCACGCGACACCGACCGCATAGTGAAACGCCTCAACGACGAGGTGATACCGGGACTGATGAAGATACGCCCCGACGTGATGCGCAACCTTCGCAAGGCCGGCAACGAACCCGACTTAGGCTCGATGGAGGAGAATCCGGAATGGGAGGAGATTCTGAAGAAAAGCGGCGTTGAGAAGCAGCTCCGCGAGCTCACAGACATACAGATGGAGGGTGGCGACGTGATGATGGGGGCTTTCTCAAGACTAAAGAGCTTCCCTTTCTTCCGCGAGGAGAGCCACTGGTTTCTGCCGTTTGACCCGCGCCACAGCTCGCTGGCCGGCAGGTTTGTAGCCGAGGAACCCTTCAAGACGATGCTCGAGTCAAACCGCGACATGTGTGACAGCGACAAATATTCGCTGGCCTTCTCTCTCGCCGGCATGCCGGCGCTGCAGCGCAACGCCATATCCATGCAGCTTGACGCACAGCTCCAGCAGCTCAACGAGGCCCTCGCCGAGGCACGCCTGAAAGCGGCGACCCCCGATTTCGACACGGAAGCGCGCCGCTTCATGCGCGACATCTACAGATACTGCAAGATCCACGAGAAAGACAGGCTCGAGAGGCTTCTGTCGCAACCTGTGACCCCCGACGACCTCCCGGCGCTCTCCGACTTCATGGAGAGCGATGAGTTTCTCAATCTTCTCGCCGAATTCCATTTCAAGCGCAAATATCACCGTGACGCGCTGCCCCTGCTGGAGACCCTCTCCAAGCGCAGACCCACCGATCCCACACTCATGGAGAAGGCAGGCTATTGCCGCTATATGGAGGGCGACATCGCGGGAGCTCTCGAATGGTACAGACGCGCCGAGCTGTTCAAGCCCGACAGCATCTGGCTCTGGCGACAGACGGCACTGTGCCTGAAGCAGACAGGACAGTTTGAGGAAGCGGCCGCCTACTACCGCAAGCTGCTCGACTCCTCCCCCGACAACTACGGGCTCATAATGAACCTCGGCCACTGCTCTCTGCAGAACGGCGACTACGACGAGGCTCTCCGCCAGTATTACCATGCCCTCTATATAAATCCCGACAACGCCAAGCCCCGGAGGGCCATAGCATGGGTCGAGCTTCTCAAGGGCAACTACGAGAAGAGCCGCGAATGCTATTCGCTACTGCTCTCCTCGGAATCGGAATGCGACGACCTTCTCAACTACGGGCATCTCAATTTCCTGACGGGCCACTACCGGGAAGCCGCCACCCTCTATCGCCGCTATGCGTCGATGTGCGGCCTCAATCCGGAAGAACTCGCGCGGCAGATCGCCGACGACTATGACGTGATAAGTCGCTGCGGCGGCAATCCGGAGGAGCTTCGCCTTGTTCTGGAGTCGGTCGTCCTCGACAGTCAGGGCGCATCCTGAGCCACAATGCCACCACATTGATGAAGCCGGCCCCCGCATCCTTGATGGAATGCGGGGGCCGGCTTCATCTCTTTACCTAAGACTCCGGCATAAACCGGAGCATGTCATCTTGAGAGCACCTTCTCGATCGACTCCACGGCGTCGGAGAGCTCCTTGGTGTATGGCAGACGGTCTTTCACGGCGGGTATTCCCTGGGGGACCGTGGCATGCTTGCGGTTTAGCTTGTTGCCGATGGCAGTTGAGGAAAGAGTGGTGTGCTTGTGGGATAGATACATGATCATCTGCCGGGCGTCGGCGATGTCGCGCACGCGGCTCTTGCTGAAGATCACGTCGGGGTTGAGGTTGTAGAACTCGGCCGTCGACTCCACGATCATATCGAAATTGATGTCTTTCTTCACCGGATGCTTCACCGAATGGCTCATCACAGTCAGCGCAAGCTCCTTGGTGATCGGAGCGTTGAGGGTGATGGAATGCGTGAGAATGCCCATCACGACGCCTTCAAGCTCACGAACGGAGCCGGTGCACTTCTCGGCAATCACGTCGATGACGTCGGCCGGAATGTCGAGACCGTTCTTGCGGGCCTTGAAGCTGAGGATCGACTTGCGGAGGTTTAGGTCGGGCTTCGGAAGCTTCTCCGTGACTCCCCACTTGAACCGGTCGATGAGGCGGTCGGCTATTCCGTCGAGCTCCACCGGCGGACGGTCGCAGGTGAAGACGAGCTTCTTGCCGTGCTGATGCAGGTGATTGAATACCGGGAAGAGGCCGTTGGCCGTACCGTCTTTGAAAGTCAGTTCCTGAAGATCGTCGATAAGGAGAGCGTCGATCTGCTGAAACCAGTTGAGAAACGCCGGTATCTTCTTCTGGATTGTGGCGTTGGCATAAAGGTTCTGAAACTGACGGAGGGTTATGAAGAGCACCTTTGCATGTGGATTGCGCTCCTTGATGCGGATGCCGATGGCCTGGATGAGATGGGTCTTCCCCACCCCGACCTCGCCATAAAGGAAAAACGGGTTGAAATCCGACTTCTCGGGATGGTTGGCTATAAACTCTGCGATCGTGAAGGGAAGGCGGTTGCTGTCGCCGAGACAATAGTTCTCAAACGTGAGCGACGGATTGAGCATGGAGTCAATCTCCTCATACTTTCCAGGCTTGCCGGCAGAAGGATCGACGGGCTTCTGCAGCGACTGGAAGAAACGGCTGTTGAGAGCCGGGCTCTTCTCCTGGCTCGGGAGCACCACACGCGAGTCGCCTGCCTCACCGCTCACCACACCTACTATATATGAGATGCGGGTAGAGGAGCCGAACACCTTGTCGCGGGCGGCCTTGATGATGTTGTAGAAATCATCTTCGAATTTCTCAAAGAAGAACTGCGACGGCAGACTGATCGACAATTCATTGTCGATATACCCTACTGCCTTCGCCTGAGAGAAGAACGTGTCAAACCGCTGCTGTCCGATATTGTCGCGGATTATGTCGAGGCATTTCTGCCATTTTGATTTGTAGTCGTCGATCATGATTTTTGAGAAATTGGACACAAAATAAGCACAAAAATTCCAAATAAAAAAGCGCGGAAATTTTTGGACATTACCGCCGGAGCTTAAAGGGGCTGAAATTCAATTTATTGTGGATATCAGGCCGAAGCCTCGACACCAATATCACACTTTAATCTGATTATCAGCAAAATAATCAATGCTAAACCGCTTAAAGAGCCCCCGTTGACAGATTTTAACAATCTGTTTACAAAGCGTTGCACCATAAACCTTAAAAAAGCACACGCGTCATTATTTAGATTCTGTCTAAACAATGCCATAAAGGCGCCGCTTCCCTACATGTAACGCGATATCTTAGTGGCTCTTCCGCGCAGATACGGAGTGGGGTGTGCAGGATTGCAGTCATAAAAGAGGCCGGCCAAAAGAGGCCGGCCATCCTGTAGGTTCCGTCGGTTTCCGGTTAAAGGAGCTTGATGCTTATATATCTCTTCGGGTTCTTCTTTATGTCGACGATGAGCGAATCGACGTCAGCTGTGACGCGGTTGAGCTTGTTGTAAAGCTCCGGGTCGTTCATGAGCAGACCGAGCGTGGAGGTCTGGCTGTTGAGCTGGTTGGAGAAAGCCATGAGGTTTCTGGTGACCTCCTCCACATTGCTCATGGTAGATGAGAGCGGGAGCTCCTTGAGCTGGCAGGAGAGGGAGCTGAGGTTGGAGGTGATGGTGTCGATATTATAGACGACCCTGGCTGCATTGCCTGTGATTGCGGGCACGTCGCGGTTGAGGGTGACGCGGAGGCCGGAAGTGGCGGCGAGGATATCTGACGTGATGCCGTCGAGGCGTGAGATCGACTGCGAGAGCGCCGGGTCGGCCACAAGCCTGTTGAGATTGGCGAGGAGGGAGTCGACGCGCGGCAGGATCCTGTTGACGGAGGGCATAAGCTGCTCGGTGACATTCTCCATGAGGTCAGGAGCATACATCGTCTCGACGCTTCCTCCCACGGGAATCATCTCCTTGCTCGAGCCGAGCTTTATGTCGATGAAGGAGCCGCTGAGCATCGTGGAGGCGATGAGGGCTTTGGAGTCCTTCGGAAGATGGAGATTCTTGTTGAGCGCGAGGAGCACCTCGATCTTGCCGGGATTCTGGTAGTCGAAGCGTATATCCCTCACCTGCCCCACCTTGTAGCCGTCGACGACCACAGGGGCCGAGAGCTCGAGGCCCGAGACGTTGGTATAGGTGGCGATATAGAAATTGGCCGGCTTGAAGAGGTTGATGCCTTTCAGGTAATCGATGCCGAAAATAAGGATGAGAATGGCTACTATCACAGAGATGCCTATGCCGAACTCTTTGGTAAGGATTTTTTTCATAACAGATCTTGTGAATGGTGGGTGGGTTATTTTTCTTCGCTTTTAATATTTTTGATAATGAAGGCGTCGGGAATCTTGTCCTTCACCTTTTTTAGTAACGTTTCAATCTCTGACTTGTTTTCCGACTCGCCGTAGGTATATTTATAGAGATTGCCCTCCTTGATGACGGATATCGGAGAGAGGCCCTGGAATCTGGGGCTGGAGGAGCTGATCTCATTAGGAGTGGCGAGCACCTGTATCTTGTAGACGGTGACCACCTTGTCGCGGCGCGCCTTGTGGCCCTTGTCTTTCTTCTTATCCTTTTTTTTCTTATCCTTCTTCCTGTCTTTCTTATCGCTCTTCTTTCCTGAGTTTCTGTCGGCCGACGCCTGGCCGTCTTCTGCCGATGAAGGCGCCGCGACATCGGTGGTCTCCCTTACTGGAGTGCGCGACTCGGGAGCCTCCGGTATGCCTGTGGTCTCGACATTTCGTGCGGAGGATGCGCTGCGGGAGCCTGCCGAGCGGCGGCGCCTCGAACGGGCTTTGGCGTAAGAGTCGTCGTTGCGGCCCGAAGAGACCGACTTACGGTCTGACTGGCGGCTCGAGCGGGCGAGCACCACAGGAGCATCGTCGGAGCCCGACGGCGTCCTGTCGACCTCTTCGTGTGTTTCCTCCACGGCGACATCCCGGGCCTCGCGGGAGCTGTTGCCGAGCTGCCGGCGCCAGTTCTTCTCGTATTTCACCACAGCCTCCGCAATGGCCGAGGCAAGCTCCTTTGCACCCTTGTCGGAGGAGATGTAGCTTGCCGACTTGGGATTGCAGATGAAGTCGAGCTCAACGAGCACCGAGGGCATCGACGTGGCCCACAGCACCCAGAAGCCGGCCTGATGCACGCCACGGTCGACACGACCCGACCTCACAAGCTCCTTCTGGACATCGCGCGCGAAGCCTACGCTCTTGGTGAGGTTCTTCTTCTGGGCTATCTCGAAGATGATATACGACTCGTCGCTCGACGGGTCGAAGCCGCTGTACCTCTCCTCGAAATCGCCTCCCTCGAGCTCGATCACCGCGTTCTCCCTCATGGCCACCTTCATATTGTTGGCATCCTTATGGAGGCCGAGGGCATAGACCGAGCTTCCCTCCACGTTCTTACGGTTCTTGTTGCTCTTGTCGAGCGAATTTGTGTGGATGGATATGAAGAGGTCAGACTTGGCCTTGTTGGCCACATCTGCCCTCTCCTGGAGGGAGAGAAACGTATCGTCGTCACGGGTCAGCACCACTTTTGAGTTCTTGAGCTTCTTGCGGAGGATTTCCGCAAGCTTCTTCGCGACCCCGAGGTTGATATCCTTTTCCCTTACGCCGTTGTCGACGGCGCCGGTATCCTTGCCGCCGTGGCCGGCATCGACTGTAACCACGAAATCACGCTTCTTTTCCTTGGCGAACGCCTCCGGAGCATGCATGGCCAACGCAACCATCAACAGCGCGAGCAGACATTTCAAATATATCGGTTTCGTCATTTTTCAGATATTTGCTGCAAAGGTAATAAAAAATCGTCAAACGCCACTCTCACAGCAGCCGCATAGCGATAGCCGCGCAGGCTTCGGCATCTGCGAGGGCGTGGTGGTGGTTGGTCAGGTCGTAGCCACACCAGGCGGCCACATAGGCCAGACCGCAGGAGGGAATCTTTCCACGGAGCTGACGGCGCGCGGCCATCAGCGTGCAGTGGAATTCATATTCGGGATAGTCGAGCCGATAGCGCTCGAAGGCAGCCCGCAGGCATTTCTCATCGAAGGCCTTGTTGTGGGCCACGAGAGGGAGCCCCTCGATGATCGGCTCCACGCCGGCCCACACCTCGGGGAAATAATCGGCGGAGTCGGTGTCGGCCCGTGTGAGACCGTGAACCCTCACGTTGTGGGGATTATAATAATTAGGCGCGGGATGTATCAGGCTGTAGAACCTGTCGGCCACAACACCGTTTCTCACAGTGACTACCCCCACGCTGCACACGGAGCTCGGGTAGCCGTTGGCTGTCTCGAAATCGATTGCCGCAAAATCAGTCATCGTTTACTGTCTGTTTCATGTTCTTATTCTTCACAAAATTAATGAAAAAGTGCGTCATAATAATCATTTTTAACTATATTTGCATCTTTATGGACCCTAAACAACCTCAAGCCCCCCTGACGCTCCCCTATCATGACGATATGATTGAAGCCATCTACCGCTTCGTGGAGGAGCACCGCAATGCCGACGCGACACGTCTGCTGCTCTCCGGAAAAACACCATGCGCGGAGTTTCCGCTCCGCTTCGCCGCCGTGCAGATCGACTGCCGGCGCAAGGCGGCGGCAAAGATTCCAGACTTCCTGCGCCACCGCGAGTTCCTCTTTCCCGACGCTGTAAGCTCCGAGCAGGCGAGCCATCAGGCGGTGGCGCGCTACAATGCCGGAGTGACGGGCCATGCTGTAAAGGTCCTCGACATGACGGCCGGACTGGGCATCGATGCATTGACCTCCGCCCTATCGGGCAACACAGTGACGGCCATAGACCTCGACGCGCGGAAGGCGGCGGTATTGCTCCACAATGCCATAGTGACGGGAGC
>OGQO01002084.1_pt1 | contig 16496 bp, 31 predicted proteins | sample 1553241 | NCBI WGS metagenome assembly OGQO01 (sample SAMEA2579933, study PRJEB22360) | human gut metagenome | biome: human gut; feature: human-associated habitat; material: faeces | place: Denmark | collected 2008/2010
ACTCGGACAAGATTTCATCGTCCACGTTTTCTACATAAACGATTGGGCAGCCGTCCTTGAGATCCTGTTGATCCTGCTCCCATTCCTCTTCATTCGACGAAACATAGAGATACGAGTGCATCCGTCCGATCGAGGTTGGGTTGTCAATCACATGGTATACCAAATATCCATACTTTTTTTCAAACCGACGCACCCGCTCTTCCATAGCTTTGTCCAGCGGATACAGGAAACCAAAATTACCAAATGAATAATAGATTTGTTCATTTGCTGCAAAATTTTGTAGAACGATCGAGTGGAGCTTCAGGCTCCGCATCCGCAGAATAGCTTCTGCTTTCATTTTTTCCGAAGATGTCATACTTTCCCTCCATAATAGACATAGCTGGTCCGAGCTTTGTGCTTTAACGCGACGACAAGTAAGACTCATTTTGTCCCCCTTTCTCCATCTCGATAAGGTGCTCGCATTCGTGCGGGTTTTCGTCCGAGCAGACCTTATATTTATCCCAGTATCTCGGACATTCCAGGCGACACCCTGTTACATTTTTACTGCACATTGTCCGCAATGGGCATGGCTCCCCGTAATAGGGAAGCTGGTCAACTATAAATTTCATCGTCTCTCACTCCCATTACAAAAAGTCGTCCAAATTGATCAGTTCGAGATCTTCTCCATATGGTGCATAAAACCAGTTTATCCATGGGTTTTTTCTTCCTGCCCGCATTTTTAGAACGTCGCCGTTATAGTCTGCCACGGCAGAAAGCACTTCCGTTGTCCCGAGATTATTGTCGTTCTTAAACGTTTTATTCTCCAGCTGGTATACAATAGTTTCTCGCCTTGCTTCCATAGCTGCCTTGTCTCCAATGGCATTAGCACGTGGAGCGATAATGGCTGCTAACTCGACAACGAGAAGAACGCCCGCAAAATACGGGCACAAGACTGCACAAATATCTTGCCAAGTATAGCATCTGTTGCGTTCTTCACAAAAATGACAAAAGATTCCGAACAGAAGAATAGCAATCGTAAGAAGTGTCACAATCATTTTTCTTTTCCTTTCAAATAGGGGCACATTGGCCATTCGTCCTTGACAATATAAACGCACATCTCGGCGTAACAACGCTTATTGGAAAACTTAGGAAAACCGCAGATGGGGAAATCGGGGAAAAGCTGATCCCCGATACCCATAAAGTCTGCCATGCCCGGCCCGACAGTAATTACATCAAGATTCTCGCAATAGTGACGAATCTCTTTAGGAACATCTTCAAGCGTCTCATAGAGGTCTACAGTTGTCGGAGACACGCCTGAATTCTGAACCCAGTAATACTCCTTGTCTGCACCTTGTGCTTTAACGCGACGACAAGTAAGACTCATTTCTTCCCCTTTCTCCTCTGCTGGTACTCATATTTCCCAACCCACTTGGCGAAGACTTCATAGTAGTCCCGATTATCGCCAAAGGCTCGCTTGGAGATCGCCATGGCAAGACCCTTCTCCGGGTCAAAAATATCATTCTTGCCGCATTTGACAACTGTTTTGGACCCGTCTTTCCAGATCACGATCGTCGCCGGAGGATTGAAGATAACCCGCTGGATCATGTTATCATAGATGGATTTGTTTTTCTCTTTCAGAATTTTATCACGGAATTCGCGATACTCATTCTGACTAAGATACTTGATGGCGGTGTCCATTTCTCCCACTGGCATAAGTCGGAGGTCTCCTTTCATATTCTGAATTTTGTCACAGAGTTTACGGTGCTCATCAGGACTATAATACTCGACCCTGACCGCGTTGTTCATTCTTCTCATACACATAAATTGAGGATCTCCTTCGCGTTGTATTTTCTGTTCATTTACAATCTGTTTTATCACAGACTGTTCTAAAGAATCTGTCGAATTAGAGAGATCGATTCCTATTTCAGCGATTTTTTGCTCTGCATGCGTGGGTTTCTCCAATGTCGTTTCGCACGAGTCGAAATCTACCCGTATTGCCGGTATCCATGACGGACGCTCCAAGATTCTGTCAAGCACGGTCATATTCAATCTCCTTTCTGTGCCATAACGCAGCGCGTCGTATCCGTTAGATAGATCACATCATTAATCTTTACCTGAATCTGATCTCCGTCCTCGAAATCTGTCCATGACTGTACCGGGCCTTCTACGACATCCCCGCCCGGAAGCTCGATCCAGGCGTAGTTGTATTTATAGGTAAGGTCGGCAACCGTCTTATTACACCCGGAAAAAAGAACTGCCGCAGCCAGAATGACCACGGCGAGAAGAATATAAACGAATCGCTTCATTATTTGTCGTTCTCCTTACGTGCTTTATTAAATGCAGAAAGCGCCGCATTTTCTTCATCGCAGAATCGGATCAACTGCGGGGCAACGCGCTCGACTCGGTCTTCGAATTCTACAATTCCGCGAAGTTCAGAAATCTGTCCCGCCGGATGCCCGCCTCGCAGAGGACTTGCATCCACAACGGTTGCGTAATATTCCCAGCAATGAAAATATCCAATCTCTCCGTTGACTGTGCAAAACCGGAGTTCCGGCTGGATTATAATTTCTCGTTCCATTTTACATTCCCCTTTACTTAACTTCTTTCTTCAGAAGTTCGGCTCTATAATCCCACAGTAAGTCACAAATTTCATTAATTTCTGAGTCAGTTAACTTGTGCTCATCCATGCGTAAAATATCACGGAGTCTATCACAATCATTTACGATTTTGCAAATCTCCGATACTTTCATTATTTTTATTCCTTCCCCGTAATCAGCTCTGAATACGGCAGCGTTTCGATCCAATCACAGAACGTATGCCACTCGTCGAGCTTGTGGTTCCGACGGGATTTATAGATGTTCGCCAGAACTTCATAGTTCAGCATGACCGTCCGGCGCTGATTGTAAGAACTCGGAAGAAGCTGGATGAGCTGCCACCAATATTTTTTGTCTTTGGTTTCAAGAAACATTTTACGAGCTTTATTTAACATATTTATTGTCTCCTCCAAAATATCAATCGGAGCAATAATTTCACATCCCTCCCAATTCCAATTACAACAACTATTATCTGGACGATTAACATCTTTAGATTTTAAGATATACTCACAACTAAAATCATCCAGCGTAAACTCCTTCGCCGCGATCTTATGCATCGTGGAGCAGGAATTCGCTACCGTACCTACTTTGTAGGTATCGAATTCCTTCCACCAATACAGTGGTGCCGTAATATCAAGGTAAACGACGATCATCCGCATGAACTTGCGATGGTCTGTGCCCGCATCGCGGAGGCGAGTCATGAGGTCGAGATCCTTAGGACCGATACAGAAAGCTGGATCATCCGTATTTCGCCTTTGACAATACTTACGATGATCGAGATAACAGTAACCAAACTCAGTTCCGTTCGGACATATACCACTGTCGCTCTTCTCCCAAGAGTTCTTCGGATTCCGCATGCCACGAATAGCAGCTTCCCAGCCAATGACTTCCGTGTTTTCAATTTTCAGCATTATTTGATTCCTCCAAATTATCAAACTGTGTATCTCTTTCAGACTTAATAGTCTCGTAATAAGCGCATAAAGCTGTGCGAATTACCGCCGCAATCGGTTGCTCTGTCCACTCGCTTATTTGTGTGAGCATTTGTCTTTCTTCTGAATTCAACCTGAACCTATAAGAATCGTCTCTTTTATCGGCTTTAGGCGGTCTTCCTCTTTTTCCCATTTTATTCAGCCCTCTTCATTTTTCTGTTTCTTTCTTATAATCTCTATAAGCTCTGTCATGCAATGCGAGTGGACGTCCAGCTCGTCCCATTCGGGGTTAAATGCCAAACCCCAAACGCGTTTCTGGATTCGGTATACTGTGTTAAGCTCGCTTTTCAGAATAGGTTTTCCGCAAATATCACAGATCACCTGTTTCATTTTTACTCTCCTTATTAATATTCTCTATACAGTAGTTGGTAGCCAAGGGCCTCAAGAACCTTACACGCGCCATCGACATTGTAGTCATTTACAATAATATCAAGGACACCCCTGCCGTTTTCATAAGCTTTGATCTCCCTGTTTCTGAAACTATACGCTTCTGTGATCTCAAAGGTTTTATTCATTACTATTCTCCTTGGATTCGTTTCGAAAATATAAAAGAAAGAGTCCTTATTAGGACTCCCCCTCATGAAGATGTATTTGCTCTTGAATATACTCGCAAATTTTTTTGGCTTCCTCTGTAAATGATACAAGCACCCATTGTTCGCTGTTTTTAACCTCTCAATCTCGACATGCTACCGTGAACGGGCAATCGTCATCACTTCCAAGACGGTCGTACCAAACATTAAAATTTTCGAACATACCATTTTCTCCTTTCAAATATGGTTTCTTCATAAAACAACATGTTTTTTTCGCGAATATAAAAGAAGAGACCCCGTCACTACGACAGGACCTCTTTCTTCTTTAGATAACGTTTGCTGCTTTATACGAAATTTCATTCATATCACCGAAGCCGGCTTTGAGTTCATCCTCAATAGGCTCCACCCATATACGATCGCCACAGATATAAGTCACCTTACATTTAGTTCCGGCATCCGTTCGGCATCGTCCATTCAAATATACCTCATCGCCAACCGCCAAAGTATTGAATTGTTTTTTCGTCATAAGTACCAACTCCTTTCATAAAATGAGTAATTTTTTTCGCGTGACCCTTTCAAATGTATGCTCGGAAAATTCTTTTGGCGATTTGCAGTGCGTGATATATAGTCCTTTCAGAAACACCTACCCTTTTCGCGATTTCTTTTTGTGAAAAACCGGCAATCGATAGATACAATATCTTCCGGTCCCGCTCAGACATCTGGTTTAATGCTCCGGAAATATCCAGAAACCCCACGTCTATATCTCCCGGAATGATGTCCTGAAGCAGAAGATCGTCACAACCGATTGGTTCGTATAACGATTGAACGTTCCATAAAAGCTGCCGTTTCCTGGGACTGCGCCCATAGAGTTTTTCGTACCCATGACGAAGAGCATTGCGAATATAAGAAACTGCCACCGACGAAAATTTGAACCCTTTCTTTTCGTCATACACCAAACAGGCTCGCCATAGCCCGATTCGCCCTTCCTGCATAAGGTCTTCGTCGTCTATGAAATCGCAGTAATACTTCTTCATTGCCCACCGTACGAGCGGCTCATTCTGGGAATATAATTCTTCCGGTGTCATTTCGTGACTTTCATTTCATAAAGGAATACACGGTACTCCTCAAGAAGACTGATGATTTCTTCTCGATCTGCATCCTTGATGAGCATGGTGTCGGCTTCATCCATGCATTCCAGCATTTCAATCTTGGTGTCCAGAGAATTAAGTCTTTGCACGGCGTCGAATACAGTTTTCATTTTTAGCATCTCCTTTTACTTTGCATAAATTTCAAAACTGCTTAGTGCTGGGCCTGCGGTCAGTGTGCTCTGACTAAACAACTGTAAATAACCACAAGGCAAACAATCGATGCTCCATATTTTTCCACATCCACCAATTACGTTGAATGTCAACACGTCAGAACATCCGGAAAGTTTGCAAATCGGCTCGCCCTCATTGTTAACCGCCACAAAGTCCATGCACATCCAGCCGCTGTCATGTTCATAGTCCAGAGGAATAATAACCAAGGATCTAAATTCTCCAATATCTTTTAACCATCCGTCTCTTTTCGGAACTTTACTAAAATCTTCCTTTGTCATATCGAATACAGTTTTCACGTTTTCAGCATCTCCTTTAAAAATATAATGATGGCAGGGGCGAGAGGACTCGAACCTCCAATTGCCGGAATCAAAATCCGGTGCGTCTGCCAATTCCGCCACACCCCGTATAGCCATAGGTATAGCAGTTGTCGCAAAAGCGTTTTTCATCCGATTCAATAATTTTCATAGTGATCTCCTTTTCCTAAAATATAAGGAGAAGCTGTTTCCAACTTCTCCTTATCACTTTTAATTTAATATTCGTCGTGACGGCAGAAATACTTTCCTGCCCACGGGTCATCGTCAACATCCTGTTCGACATACATGGTACGTACGTACAAGGTATTTCCCATGTCCGTGAACCGCTTGTTAAGCGTAACGTCGACGTTCTTCACACGAATTTTGTCCAGAACATCGATTGTATCCTCAGTCAGAAGACGGGGCTCAGCATCGCCTGCCACAAGATAGATCTTCGGCGGGTACTTGACCTGATAATTCACCTTGATCGGGATGAAGTACGTCGGAACAAAGCCTTCTTCCTCGCCCTCGCGCGGCTTCGTGAGCTTCACCTTGAAGCCTTCGTCAATAAGATCGCGTGCCAAGTCTACGTCAGGAATCGTCAGATTCGCTTGCCGCGTTGTGCTTGGATACTTACCGCTTCTCGCCGGGTCGCCAGAGAAGTTCGTCATGAAAATGAAGGACGCTCCTTCGATGTTTACAAGTCCATTGTTCTGATACATAAATATTCTCCTTTACAGTTTGGTGTGGATGTCGTCGAGGATCTTCAGGGAAATATCAACGAGGCGTGCAATGGCATTAACAGCATCATCAGCACTCCCGGTTCCTCGGTCGTAATCAAAATTTTTAGCGTTATCACCGCCTACGAACAGGCGAGTGTGCAAATTATCAAGTCCGCAAACGAGCATCTCCGCCTGGCGTCCGAGCATTTGCAGTCGTTCAATCATCGGCATAACTTCCTCCGGACTGCAGATTTTAACCGGTTCATTATTGACCTCAGTACCCCACGGATAACGTCCAGTTTTTTCCTCATTTGCAATAGGCATAATTTTATTCCCCTTTCAAAAATATAAAGAGAAGAGTCTCGTTAAAGACTCTCCTCTTGCCAATCATTCCTTAGTTTTTCCTTCATTCGGATCCTTTGTTTCCGGCTTCGGAATGCCGTACCCAAAATTCTTCATGATGTTTTCTCCTTTCATAATTGTTATTCCGTAACAGTCTCAACTTTTTTCGCGGTCACCACGGAAGTTCGTCCTCCGGCGGATGGGAAATATCATCGGTAATGGCATCATCCATCGAGAACCATTCGAAGTCACCATACTTGCTGATCTCTGCTACTGCATCATCTACCAGCTTGTCATAATAGCTGCGATCGATGTTCTCTTCGAGATGCAGCTCCCGTACGTACTCACTCTCCAACCACCGGTAACCCTTGGATCCAGTTGCCGCAGCATAACCGATTGAGCCGTCTTTACCTTCTGTCTGTCGCATCAGGAGGCCACCGCCGCATCCAGGTTTGATCGGGCAGAATTGTCCCACACGGCCGATAAAGCGATAATCATGCTCGCCCTCTGACAACTCCTCGTTCATGTCCAGATGCAGTGCACTACTTACAGACTTTGTTTCGCACATATCTTCGAAGAGAATATCTTCGTGGCTGAAGAGTGTCTTAAAGACATACGGAACAGCAAATTGTGTGCCCGTCGCCGTCCAGACCATCGGATCCTCGTTGTTCTCATCCGGAATATAACCATAGCGTGCCTGACAGGCTTCCTTACTGTCGAATCTGGCAATGTATACAGCGTCATTGACAAGGCACATACGCTCATACGTTGCCTCATGCTCAAAGGTATAGCCATATTCCTTGCCATAAGCCATGATGAACCCAATAATATCATTGTCTGCTCGGGGCACTTTAATGGAGTCTGTCTTGATGTGTTTAACATCAAAGCCTCTTTTGATGACCTCATGTTTGAGATTAATCATGAAGAGCGCACCGCGCTTTGCTACGATATTATCGACATTGCGAGGATCCTTGAACGGATTATCAAAGTTCGCTGCCGTCAGGCCATATACCGAATTGATCGCAGTCTTCAGCGCATTGGCAAGCTGCTTCGCTGTGATCACTCCGGCCTTGACTTTCTCGATGTACGGACGAAGTTTGCCATCCAACATCTGATCGACCAGATCCCATGCCTTATGCTTGATGTTCACTCGTCCCTCGACAACATCGATGAACGCTTTGGTGTACTTCGGGCCAAAGAGCATCTCTGCAATAATGCTATGCGGATGCATCGAGGCAATATCCAGCAGCGCGAGATAAAGCGCTATGCCCGGATTTGCATACACATAGCCGCCTTCGCCGACTTCTTCGCCACGGTACGTCGACTTGCCCCGCTCATAAATATAACCCGGGAAGAACGGCAGGATGCTGTATCCTCTCGGGTATGTTTTCTTCGGGTCGAAATCTTCATAGATCGGCTGACCTTCGTCGTTGAACACACGGAACTTATAGTCCGGGCCGAATTTCTCCCGGTATTCCTCGTACTGCTCCGGGCCAACGGGAAGCGCCAGATTGCGGTAATTGAACTGACTCTGTGGCTTTCGGTCTTTGCCAAATATAATTCGAGTTGTCAGGCTATTAGTCGTATCATTTACGGTCATGCCTGCCAAGTCTGCCAGAATCTCTCGTGCGTTCCAATCTGCGGAAAGATAGTTGAAGGCCGCTTCTGTAGCAATGACGTCGTTATCGCAGTATTCTGCAACTTCGACCCATTGTTCCTTCGGCACCGGCTGATCCCAGGGAAGCCCAAGCTCCTGATGGTGGATACCCATCTTGATCTCCAGCTTCTTCAAGCTCATCTTGTTCGCCGCGGAAGCGAAGTCATAAATATCCGTGTAGCTCAGATTGTAGGCTTCGCCGAAAAACCCCGTTTTCTTCTGAATAATAGACTGCGAAAGCTTGTAGAGCTGCTCGTTAGAATATCCGAGACTTCGGGCATACAGCATGTGATTGTCGTAGCGCCGGCAGTTGAAGCCGACGAGCTTCATGGAAAAGAGCGCCCGAACTTCTTCGTCCGAGGGGTTGATCATTCGGTTGATCGGCTTCCCTTCCCCTGCTACCTTCCAGTTGATGAGAAACAGGTTAGGAAATACCTCGCAGTCGAAAAATATCATTTCCCCGTTATCGACCTCTACAGAATCGGACGGTTCATCGGATTTGAACTTCATCTTATTCGCCAGAGAGATGCAATAGCTTGAATTATTCGTGCTCTGCGCAGCAAACTGAAATACGACATTTCGCATATCGGTAACATCATAATGCAGCCCGCTGGCGTAAGCATCCTCCAGAATCTTATAGATGAAGTCCACACTTGGTTTGGTTGCCGGATGTATCTCTTTGTTCAGGTTGCGCAGTATCATAATTCTGAGACTGCGTTCAGACTTTATTACGTCGGCATTGATCACTTTTTGCTCTCCCTTCAGCGGTAAGCCCGAGCTGATCGTTGCGATCGCCAGATCGTTGCATTTGGTAAGTTTGCGCCGCAAAGAACTTTTCCCGGAAAACACCTTCACTTCGATGTGGTCGTCATAGACACGGCTGAGTCTTGCAGGGTCGCCGGCATAAATATAATGGAGATGCACGCCCTTTCCGCTTTTGCTCAATTCGGCGTACGTAGGCGGCCATTTTGCGGCCTCCCGCAGATTCGCCTCCGGGTCTTTACTTCCATCTTTGCCGGGAATATCAAAGTCGATGACGATATGATTCTCCGGAACTTTTACATAATGGATCCTTGCCGTATCCAGATCAGAAAGTTTCGTCTGCACGTCATCCCATCGCTTGGAAGGCGTTTCCTTCGCATTGGCATACTGTGCCGGGCAGTCTGCGCAAATATCATCAAAAACAGATTTCTGCTTCTCCATGGTAAGCCAAGTCGTGGTCTCTTCTTCCGGTTCGTCGTCCAGTTCGCCTTTTTCAAATTTTTCTGTCCGGAACCCGGAGTAATAAGAACGAACTCGGGTGCCGTCTTCCAGGCCAAACCGGTCACGGTAATCGCGGAAATAGTTCTTCAACTCTTCCTTGAATATCCGCTGCGAGTACGGGAATGTCACCTTGGCGTCGTCACAGTATGTTTTATACAGTTCCCAAGCGGCTTTGAGAGTGATACCATCTTCTTTCTTAAAAATATGATAGGAGTCGATAACGAAGTTATAGAAATCGTTGGAGGCGCCGAGCATGTTCATCGGAATATAATCGTCGTAGATTCCCGGATTGCTCAGATAAACCTCCTGGCAGTGATACGCAATGGCTCCGAGCTCGAAGCTGATCTGTTTTACAGTCTTACTGTATTCCCTCGCGCCGAGTTTCTCGCCCGAAGGGGAAACGTCGATCAATCGGCGAATCAAACCAGATTTGGCGTCGGTGATCTTGACCGGCTTGTTCGTGCCCATGAAGAGAAAGCACTTGAACCGGTTGGCGTATGTCGACTTGAACTTCTCGTTCACCGTCATCAGCTCATGAGATACCAGACTGTTCAACCGAGTGTTATCTTCGATGCGGGACAAGTCACCATCGTGCTGTATCGCCACCAGAGGATTTGTTTTGAACGCTTCCAACGCAAAGGAGTTCGACGCAGAACCGAGTGCCTTAGCGTCAAATACAGAGTAATATCCTTCGAACAGTTGCTGGATGATGTTCAGCACCGTGGATTTACCCGTGCCTGCCGCACCGTAAAGCACCATAAACTTCTGAATCTTCTTGGAATCGCCGGTAATGATCGCACCGATAGCCCACTCGATCTTATGTCGTTCCTCCGGCGTATAGAGAACACTCATCAGCCGGTCGTAAGCCTCGGTCGACCCTTCCTCCAGCGGATACGACAGCTTCTTGCTGGCATAGTCTTTCTTTCCTGTCTCGACATTGGAAAATATAATTTTCTCATCAAGCATGTGAAAATTGTCGCGCATGTCTTTCTGGCAATATCGATGCCATTGGTCAATCATGCGCGTTTCCGAATCCCACATATGAAGAACTTTGATGCTGCCGTCAAAACGATCCCGATGTTCCTCTGCGTACTTATCCAATTCCCGGTCGATCAACTGAAGTGCATCCTGCTCGTCCGTAGACCATAGATTACGATCTTCCAGCCATATGGCATAAAAGTCGCCGCCACGGATCATCAGATCGGAGCTTTTCTTAATGACAAACTTCGGATAGATCTCTGTAACTCCGCGCTTACCGCTACGAGTCGAAATAATCAGAAAATCGACCATAGAATATCATTAATCCCCTTCCGTTCGATGGTACTCCTGAATGTGATGATACAGATTGTTCTCCAGAAACTTGACCTGAAGCTCTACCAGCCCCAGCGCAAGAGCCACAAAACCGATCGCCTTCCGATTGCGACGAATGCCACGCCAAAGGCGCTCCAAGCTCCTGCTGTCCGTCATAAGGATACGGATCGTTTTCTGTTCCATGTTTATCTCCTTTCAGATTTCTAAAATATCATTTAGATAAGCCTGCATCTGATACCAGATGTCCAGTTTTCGCATGTCAACATTGCCTCTTTGGACACGGAAAAGACTCCCCTGCCCATCTGCAGTATAACGACGGTTATTGAAGTTTTCTATGACCCTCGTCACATAGTCCCGGTTAAACTTTTCGTCTGTCATGCCACCAAGCCCGAGACTGCTGATCATGTTCCAGAACCATTGACCCGTTCGATTTCCATAATGTGAATCGATCATGATGAATTCTTCGCACCGCAGAGACAGCGCGATCATCATTTCCAAAATGCTGCACGGTCGATTGTCCAGACAAGTCGCAATAATTCGATCGTCGTACGAACACTCTTGCCCGAATCGATAACGCAGACGTATGCCATCCGCTTCCCGGTTTTCGTCCATGGGAAGCGAATACTCAAAGTCGGCATCATACAATCGGGCTAAGAGTTTCCGAAAAGATAGACGTTTGTTGAAATCATCGCAAACGAGCTGATACATCCACTCAAAATACGCATTGATCAGCTCGCTGTCTGTCATTCATCTACCTCGTCAAAGTCGTCCTCCGGATTGTACGGCTTTTCGTTGATTCCGCTGACGTCTTCGTACGTCCCCGGATCGCGGCAGACTTCGATATCCATCATGTATCGGTCATTCCGCACATGAACAATGTCGCGTTCGTAATCACCAAAGTGATTGAGTGCGTCCATGCCGATCATAGCTTCAATATCCTCGACCATACCACTTGCATCATCCACAAGGACGCCGTTGGTATAGTAGGTCATCGTACAGGTATTCCCGGGGCCATAAACTTCGCCGAACATTTCCGGACTGATAACATACGGGATGGCATCCAGACGTTCCTCCAGTGTGGGGCGTTCGTGGCCGTTATACGTGCCGTCTGCAGCGTAACCATTGGTCTCGATGATCTCCTGCATCTCTTCCAGATCAGCTTCGTCCGTATCAACTTCTTCACGCACCTTCTGCACGAGCTCTTCCAGCGGCGGCTTGGTGCGGGCTTTCTCCGCCAGAATATCCTGCTCTCGACGCTTGGCATACGTGTCCTTTACTTCTGCGATCGCGTTGTTCGCAATGCGCTCATACTTTTTCTTGGCAAGCAGCCAGGCGGGAATGGCACCGATGACCGCTCCCGCAAGGAAGTAGAAAATCCCCTTCTTCAAAATATCAGAGCACCTCCTTCACGAAACGATCCAGAATCGGCCCGTCAACATTGAAGTCGAGAACCGCAGCATACTCATACCCGTTCACAAAATCCTTCGCCTTCGGACGCTTGGATTCAAAGATACCGAAATCAACATAACAGTCGCTATCATTGCTTTTCGGATCGTAGATCCAGCCAATGACCTGACCAGCCTGTGTCGGCTTGAATCCGAGATCTCGATATACATCATTCAGGAACAGGTAGCCCTGCGCACGAAGCTTATCCGTGGCGAACTGCTGATGCGTTCGAAGAAATGCACGGTTGATCTCCGGATTGCGCTCGAAATTCGGGTTAGACTCGTCAAAGATACGGGCGTAATCGCTGTAATCGCCGTCAAGATAGCTTACCGTGTCCTTGATCTTTTTAGTCTTTCCCTCTTCGGTCTTGACCTTCTCTTCTGTCACAAGCTTTTTCACATTGTAACGAAGCTCTTTCTCAATATCATCGCCGTATTTCTCTGCGACACGACCGCGATACTCCTTAAACGCCTTGTCAATCGTGGCATATGCCGCACTGAGCGCCAGATTGCGCTTCTTGAGAATTACATGGCTGCCAACGATGCAGCTGATAGAAAGCGCACCGCAAATGATCGACGGCCCGTAAAGCTTCGCGTAGTCGACAGCCTGATGGACACGAATGATCAGCTTGTCCTTCTTATAGTCTTCTTCCGAATAAATATCTGCGCGCTTCTCCAGCACATCTTTTGCTGTGGCAAGCTGCTCATTAGCTTTGTCCTGGATTTCACTGACCTTGGTCGTGGCCTTGCACGCCATGACAGCGCTTCCGATCACGCCGATAATGCCGCCGATGATCAGGATCTCCGGGCTGCTCTGCTGAATCTTGAATCCGGTTCTGTGAAACAGACCGGACGCCTTTTTCATAATTTCGTTCGTTTTCATTTTGACTCCTTTCAATTGATCGGGGTTACCCGAGGCATTTTGATCAGCCACTCGCCGCGGACTTCCACAATATCCGCGTCACGGAGGTCTGACCATCCGTATTTGGTGTCCGTGTAATTGGACTTGAGCCCAGCGAATTCATAAAGGTCTGCGATCGACGCAAACCCGTACGTATAAATCACATCGCGCATCTGATCCAGAACCATTTCCGCATCGCCGCGATTTTTCAGAATAACATCGTCATAGGCGTACGCTCTTCGTGCCGCAGACGTGGCCGGTCGGCTTCGATCATAATCACGGTCGTAATTTCGGTAGGAAACCCGATCGACCGTTCGTGCAGATACGCCGGGACCGGAGCTGCCCTTCAGCAGGACTGTGATCATGTCAATGATGAAGTTCTTTACCGCCGGAACCAGAAGATCGTTGACAATGTGGTCCCTGGCCTTGCTGCGGTCTTCCACAAGGAAAGTATCCGCCATTTTTTCGAGTTCGTTTTTCTTCTTGGTTCTCGCTTCGCCCTGAATGACTTTCTCGACTTTCTTTTCCGGAAGAGCTTCCTTCGATTTATGGGAATTGCCCTTCAAGGTGTTCAAATCATCCATGAATATAATTCCTTTCAGTTTGAGAGTGTGATTTTCCCCGGGAGCGTCACCTTTGCGTATGGTGCAAGCCCCGCGATCTTTTTGTATTGAAATATCATATTGCTGCGCGCCTTTGCTTCGGAAACGGCGGTCGTTTCCGCTTTCCAGTTGCTTGCAACGACACGGTCGAAATGCAGCACCGGCCCGTTGTAAATATAACGATCCATGACGCCCTCCTTCTGGCTGAAAAATAAAGGGAGAACACCTTTCTTAAGGTATCCTCCCTTTGGTCGAAACCAAATTGTTACTCTTCGTCGTCCTCAACGATTTCGAGATCTTCCTCGGACTGCTTCAGAGCTTTCTTGGCTTTCGCTTCCGAAATCTTCGTACCGATCGCGTTCTTCGCCTTGTTGAATCCAGGCTTCAGCGCCTTCTCGTAGATCATCTTGCCAACGGTGACACCACCGATGACCGAGAGACCTCCGACAACCGCCGTAAGCACCAGACTCGCAGGATTCAGCTCGCCATCACAGCGCTCCAGTTCTTCCTCGTCTTCCTGAGTAAGCTCCATAGCTTCCTGATTGTTCATCTCTTCGTTCATTGTATTGAACCCCTTTCAAATAATAATTGTGGAATTTCTTCCCATAATATAACCAGATTTTTTCGCGGTTAATGGCCGACCCGCTGATAAATATCAAACGGTTCTGCGTCATAATCCAACACCAGACAGGGGTTTCCGTCCCGGTCAAGCTGAGAGAAATAGCTAAAATGGATGAGTTCATCATGGAATCCGTCATAATTCCATCCGAAATCCTCTCCCATCTTGATTCCTTCCAGATGCAGCAGGTCATATAGCTCATTCAGCGATACAAACTGTTCTTTGAGAATACGAGAATTCAGTTCATTTTCGCATCGCCGGAGTGATTCCATGTCAGACATGAAATATCGTCCTGTCCAGTTGTCGTAACACAGTGTCTTACCGCCCTCCGGCGTGAGAATACAATTTGACTCCGCAGGATTGCCCAGAATGTGGTCCTTCGCGATTTTTCCTCGAATTTCTTTTTCCTTCTTTTCGCCGACGGTTTCTTTCACTTTATCGCGATACTCCCGCAGGTCACGTTCTGACAGGGCATACGCCGTTGCAAGAATTGCATTACGTTTGCTGAATTTAGCATTGGCGCTTATGATGCAATAGATCGATCCTGCAGCAGCGAGCACCGCCGGAATATAACAGGGCCCGGCTGTCTTTACCGTTTCGATGACCGTGAGTTTTTCTTTCTGCTCTTCTTTTTTCTTCTCTGCCAGAAGTTGCACAGCCTTCGGGGTGGCGGTTACTGCAAGAACCGTGGATGCTACGCCTAAACCGATTCCCAATCCGGTGAGGATCGAGGGTGAATTCCGGGAAATATACTTCCCGAGATCCCGGAATGCCGTATTTAAGGGTACTGTCTTCATTTTGAATCTCCTTTGCTGAATATTTTCAGGATTTTTTTTGCTTCAAGAGCTGCGATCGAAAAGTAGATCTTGTGGGTGTAGATTTGCGAGCTCTGGTCAAATGACTCCAGCTCCTGAATGAATGATTGGATAACCTCCGTGACTGAGTCGTCTTCCGATGCGACAATACGAGCGATGATCTCGTTGCAAACCCACCGTTTCAACGACCAAACAAAAAACTCACATTCGCATTCAGATACCGGCGGCGTCGAATACAAAGTGTCCTGATATAGTATTATCTTTCCGATCGCGTAGCTTTGCATGTACTCCCGATAAAGAAGAAAAGAGGAATCCATTTAAGATTCCTCTTCATCCTCATTTTCGGAATTGAGTTCCGTTATAATTTCTTCTTTGATCTCCTGCTTCATAACCTCCCGCTCTTTCTCCTCCAGCCAATTCAGCGCTAGATTGACGCCCAGGCCGAGGATAGTAACGATCGTTGTTCCGATTTTGAGATTTTTAGTGTTCATAAAAATCACTCCTTTCCATAATAGTCGTAAAGTTTTTCGCGGTCAGTCCATAAAGTCCGGGGTCGGCAGAAATGGCATGTCAAGAACGAAGCACTCCATTCCGTCTGACATGGTCACGAGGTCGTGCTCAAAATCAATCCAACTGTAACCGTAGAACTCAAAGCCAACGTCCATGCCCCATCCGACTGTTGCTCCATATTCTGTCGGCTCCAAGCCAAGAAATTCGTATAGTTCGTTCAGCTCACAATATCCTCGGAGTTGGTAGTTTCGGTTTAAATGAAGCTCTGCCTCCGTGACTTCAAGCATGGAACGCTCAAAATATCGATTGGAGATCTCATCATAGAAAAGACATTTCTCGTTCGTACGAGATTTCGTCGCTAAATCCATTTTCTGAATACTCGCCATCGTTGCTTTATTGACTTCCTTTTCCGTCTCCTCGCCGCAGATAGCTTTCACTTGCTGGCGATACTGACGGTACGTCTGGTCCAGATAACCGTATGCGCTGATAAGCATTGCCTGCTGACGGCGGTTCAGTGCATTGGCTCCGAAGATGCAGGCGATCGTCCCGATTGCAATACCAGCAGCGGGAATATAAGCCGGGGCCACAAGAAGCAATCATATGAC
>OGQO01002095.1_pt1 | contig 16412 bp, 17 predicted proteins | sample 1553241 | NCBI WGS metagenome assembly OGQO01 (sample SAMEA2579933, study PRJEB22360) | human gut metagenome | biome: human gut; feature: human-associated habitat; material: faeces | place: Denmark | collected 2008/2010
GTAGCGCCAGGAACGATACATTTATATGCCTTCTTCCCTGTTTTCATAGCTAAAGTCTCGACCACATTCTTTCGAGTTGCATTAAAAACAGTCGCAGCAAAATCCAAATCGGAACGGTTCATTATAACCCCTTCCTGCTCTATACCGGGAACGATAGGGTCATCGCAACTAGGCGCGATGTCCTTCTTTATTAAATTGTCACAAAATCCTGCCATATAACCTCCTTTCTAATAACCGATTTGGAACAAATTATCTTCACCAATAAGACAGCCTAAACGGCCAGCAGAATAAGCCTTGGTAACACGTTCGTCCTGATTAAACCACAATTCCATGTCAGAGATAATCTGACTAGCCGGAGAGCCTACAAACAACTGTTTCGGTGAACCGTATACAGCTCTATGAGGTAGATTCAACTTCGTACCATCATTCTGGAATTTTTGAATCATTCTATCCCATAGGGATATTCTATAAATAGGTACTCCGTTGTATTCAGACACTTCTAAACCTTTGAATATCTGCTCCCATTCAAGGATAAGCTTATATTCACGTTTCAGGTCTTTCGTCAAAGCATCACCTAAAGATTTGGTAACGAATAATCCGGCACCATCCAATGAGGAAATACGGCTGTCCGCATTTTCCAAAATAGAATCAAATATGTCTATTGCCACGCCAGCCTCTTTAATCTTGGCCATTTGAAGGGCATAGGAAGCTTGGCTATTGGCAGCTATAGTAGTATGCTGTGAAGCGTTTTCTGCAGCTACAGCGAATAACTGCTTGAAGAAACCGTTGCAAGGTTTAAATAATTCTACGTCAAACCCGGCTGTAATGTTTCCGCCATCTTCCTCTGCAATATTCTTGGCATCCTTATCTCCGAACCAGATAAAACGCCAAAACATGCGCTTTATAGCCAAGTCAAAAGCCGGATAAATGACAACATCCATAATATCAGTGCTGGTAATATCACCAATATCTGTACCTGTTTTCAGAGCATATTCTGCAATAGTGTTCATGAAATCTTCGTAGCACCACTTCAGCGGAGTAGACCACTGGCCAATATCCCATGTTTTTTCTGCTGCAGCAATAGCCGGCGTTTTATAGTCTGGATTACAAGGAGCGCCAGCCCAACCTATATCCTCCATTTCTCCCGTCCATCCAAGCTTTTGACCTTGGGCAACATTCTGCTTGAAGCTAAAGAATTGCTCTAATGCTTCATCTACAAAGTTTGTCAGCACTAACAAATCGCGCAAGTCTTTTACTGCGCCATTGTCTTTCGTAAGGTTTTTAACACTTTCTAAAATATTCATACCCAATTACTTTTTTTGATAAACACTTTTATTTTTCTCTCTAGCCTCCGTAAGTTTCTTGTGAATCAGCCCCTTTGGCTCCTGAAAATCGTCCTTTTTACCACCTCTAGGGCCACCAGCACTACCGGAAGGAGTATATTTACTCGCTGCCGCTTTCGCTAGCCACGATTCACCGCCGGCTTTCTTTACAATTCCAAGAATACGTTTATCCTCATCACTCTTGGCATTCGCACTTAATTCAGAAACCTGCTGTTCAAGTTGAGAAATACGAGACTTCAAAGATTCTACATCTTCTTTCTCCTCTTCTTTCGGTTCACGAATTTCCGTTATAACTCCGTCTTGAACGACTACTGTACGTCCATCCTCCAAAACGAATTCACCATCAGGAGAAGCGGCATCACCTACCTGTATTTCTCCTTCTTCACGTTCAACCGTTAGTTCATCACCGGTTGATGTAGTGATAACCATTCCGACAGCAGCCGGAACATCTTCAATTTTTGCGTAACCGCATTTAGCGAGCAAACGGTCTAAGATAGACTTGCTAACCGTTGCTGTCGTTTGACTTTCTTTTGCCATACTTAAATTAATATTTGAGTTAATAAAATCTTGTTTATCTACCGATGCCGAAGCTACCGGGACAATAGAAGATATAAATCCTAGTTCAATGGCTCTATCAGGAGAAAACCACGCATTGGTAGACATTTGAGCCTCTAATTCATCACGTGTTTTTCCTGTACGTTCTATGTATACCCCTAGCATTTTCTCTTTTTGGGAAGTTAGATAGCTTGTAGCTTCTTGTAGTTTCTCTATCGTCATTTCTCCGCTTGAGATGGCTCCTTTTGGATAGAATGGACTATGAATTAGTAACTGTGCATGCTGAAACGCACTCCTACGTTCCAACGGTGCAGCTAAAAGGATAATAGTAGCCATAGAGGCACAATGTCCTACAACCTTGCACGATATTTCTTTACCAGATGCACGAAGAGCATCATAAATAGCATATCCCTCCACGCAGTCTCCACCACAAGAATGAAGTTCTATGTCTATACGATTATCGTCAGACGGTATCCAATCAAGAAAATACTGAATATCAGAGAATGACACACTGTCTTCACCCGATAGCCAATACTTCATTTTATCCGCATCTGCTGCAATGTCTTTATTAATGAATAGTTTCGCCATATCACATAAATGTTTGAAACAAAGGTATGAAAGATGATACGGCTAAAAGAGAATAAGAAAAGAATAGCACTGACAACACTTGTCAGTAAAAAATAATAAGGGTGAGATAACCCACCCTTATTGTCAGACTTCAACCTCTGTTGATAATTTTTTTATCACACGATAAATAGTCCTTTCATTTACATTATATTCATCCGAAAGGTATTGCATTATGTATGTTTTCTTATGCCCTTCAGATGCCAGGCGCATGTAATCCCTGTATAGGTCCAAGTACTTTACGTCCCTAATATCAATAGGGAGCATAGAGAGAACCTCAAGCATGCTTTTATTTATTGCAAGAAAATCATATACTGTAATCATAAGTTTCCATTTTGCTCTAATAGTTTGACTTTGTTTGATACTGATGTGAATTCCTCCACTGACACCACAGGAGGCGGAGCCATCATCATACCCTTGGCGACTGCTCTGGCCAGCATGTCTTCTCCAATAGCTTGATTCCCTGACGCCGTTACATTTATAGGTACACCTCCACCCATCATGTTAAAAGATGAGAGAAGAGGTGCGAACATTTGAGTAGCCTTGGCCGTCAATACAGACTCACCGTCTGAAAGTAAAGCCGGAATAGAATCGCTTGTTTCCGTTCCTGGACCGGTTACTATACCACCAGTTGCAAATTTAGCACTTTTTACCGACTTTATAGCGGTAGTAATGTTAGAAAGTACAGTTGCTACAGTTGTTGCTATAGCAGCGAGATTCGCCGGAAAAGGTTCTTTTGCAGCTGATGCAACTCCCGAAGATATCGCCTTACCTGTATTGATGGCTATCTCAGCCAAAGCAAGAACCTTGCTGAGTTTCGTTAATCCTTCTTCACTCTCTCCCAAAGCTTCGGTAAGATTAATCAATCCGCTGGTTATATCTTCCATGGCTTGGTACTTTATCTGCTCCATAGCCACCTCTTTATCGGTAAGGGCTTGCTTCGCATCTAAGTACTCATTGCCTAGTTCTATTTTTCTTAAATTAAAAGCCTCTAGGCTTTCTCCTTCCATCTGCTGAATAGAATCCAATTCAGCTTTCTTCTGTTCCATTCTGATACGAAGAATCTCTTCCTCATTCCCATACGCCTGAGCAATCTCTGTTTCATACCTTACACGGATAGCCTCACGTTGTTTCGCAAGCACGTCCGCATTTCGCTTAGTAACTAAATCATCCATCTGCTTATCGTACTTCTCCCGGATGGCTACTTTCATCTGCTCTGTAAGTTCTATCTCAGATAGTTCCGCATCACGTTGCGAAATAAGCTGCTGCATTTTTAACTGATATTCCTGCTCACCTCCATGCTTGACAGTCTCCAATTGTAGTGATATGAGCCTCTGTCGTTCCTTTATATCCCTTTTAAGGATTTCATTGGATAATTTACTAAGCTCATTCTCTTTTTGCTTTTCAAGTGCGGTTATTTGCGTATTAATGGCTTTGCGTGCTTTAACAGTTAAATTCTTTTCTGTGTTTAATTTATTACGCAGGTCTTCTATTTGACGATTATACTCATAATTGATTTCTTGGCTTTGCCTAGCCCTGTAACTTTTAACGAGTTTCAGCATCTCATCTTCTCCCTTACGCACTTCCTCCAATTCTTTCCGTTTTGCCTCTTTGGCCGCCTCGGAAGCTGCTTTAGCTTTTTCTTTCGCTTTGTCCTGCTCAGCCTTTGTCTCCGCTTTCATAGCGTTAACGGCTTCAACTCGCTGTGCTGTTAATTCACGGGTTTTATTATTTAAGTCTATAGTAGCTTGAGTTACGGCTATACGGGCTTCTGAAAGTTTTTTTTCTGTTTCCTCCGTATTACCGGCTCTAGCAGCTTCGGCCTCCATGATTGCCAAGTTTCTTTCGGCTAGCTGTTTCCTTGCTTCCGCAACGGATGTTTCTTTCTTTATAGCTTCATCGAGAAAAGCTATACGTTCTTTGTGGGAATACTTGTCTTTTTGGGCTGCTTTATTTCTCAACTCAGAAACTTCCAGTTCGACAGTTTTATTATCTTCATTAGCTTTACGGGTATCTTTAGACAACTGCAACTTCTCCTTTTCAAGTTTAATTCCTTCCTGTATTTTATCATTCATTTTATCGTATTGCTCCGTCATGCCAACAAGACCTGCAAAGAATTTTCCAATAGCGGAATACGCATCTAGTATAACACCAACCCAATCAAGCCACCATCCTACAACCGTTTGAAGGACATTCAACAAAGCATCCATTATAACCTTGAAAGGTGCTAGTATCTGATTGAATTTTGCTGTATTTTCTTCACTGGAGCTAATGCCAAGGCTTAGACCTTTAAAAATAAGTGCCAATGCAGTAACAACAGCGCCGATAGGGGTCATTATAAACTTCATGGCAGCCGATGTCATTGACTTTAACCCACCGACAACACCTCCTGTACCTTCTGACATCTTTTTCAAGTTCCCAATAAAGCTGTTACCCGAAACTACTGCATTGGAAAAGGCTTCATCGTAATTACCTACATTGCGATAAAAACGCTGAGACTCTTCTTCTGCACCTTTCAATTCATCTGTAACCTCGTTTATATGGTTAAGAAGTTCCTTTCCTTTTGCCGCATTTCTTTCCGATGCCGACAATTCATCATACTGACGTGTAAGGTTGCTAAGCCTAGCCCTCAAAGAAACAAGGCTACCCTCCTGTTGCTTCTCTACTTTTAAGTTATTCTGAACTTCCCTGTTTATAACACGGATAGCCTCGCTATATTCTTGCGATTTAATCTTTCCGGCCGCAATAGCTTTATTATAGTCCTCCTGAGAGATAATCCCATTATCACGCTGTTTCTTTAAGTCCTTCTCATTCTGCTTCACCGATTCGATAGCAGACATATATTGAGATATCTTCTTTATGGCATCATCGTACCTTACTTTGATGTCTAGTATTCGTTCTTGTGTTTCTTCTGCCATAGTTATTCCAAATTAAATAGTTTACATTCACAAACGCCTGTCTTCTCTGCCTTTATCGATATGATCGCAAAGTATTTCCCATACTGTCCTAAGTAGCATGGAACGGACATATTTAAAGTCTTCAACTCATAATCTTTTAGCTCTATAAGCTCTGTTATAGTGAGAGGATTACGAATGACACGTTGATAAGAGGAATAGTTTTCGTTAATCAAGCTATCCCAATCTAAGCCGATGAAAGTACCTATTGTTTCATCAAGCAATAGAATTCTCGGAGTCAAGCCATCATCATACTCAAGCTCTCCGTCATTGTTATAAGAATACAGAGGGATATAAGCTATTCCGTTTCTCGTTTCGGAAGGAGCAAAAGGAGCTGTGTATACATCCTTTTCGTAGTCTATCGTTTCATCATCAACTTTAATTCCTCCGCTAAACTTCCCGTCTTCATCATCCTTCCAAGCATAGATGTTATTCTGAGCAAAATCGTTCATTGTAAAACTAGTACCCTTTGGCCTATTGTCCGGATATGATGCTATAACTTGTTTTGTCCAGTTTACAGCACTTTTTTTATTAGCTATTACATCATCCATTGTGTAAAAGATAACTTCTTGACCGTCTCCAGGCATAGCGAACAGCCCAAACATATTAGATATAAGTTTTATAAACTCTATCTGTTTTATATCCGGAAGATTAGGAACAATATAATAGATTCCAGACGTATCGGAATCTGACAATCTTAAAGAAACTTCCTTTACTTCATTCCTGTATGTAATATTTCCTTCTATTTCGGAAATAGAAGTATTGGAGGGATTAACGCCGGATAGCCTGAATATCATAGTATTTTCTCCCATCTCGTTGTGGCTAAATTCTCCCTGTTCGTCAATATTGAATACTAGCCTATACTTTCCTGAAGAAATCTCTATTACCGAAGCCGGAGAACTAATCAGTACCTTTCCGCCTACATCACCGGATAACTCAAACTGAGGAGTGTCGACGGGTCCGGTACATACTAGCGAAAGACTTCCTTTTACTGACGCTGTTATAACAGAGTTATTCAACCCCTTATCATAATCATAACTACTATAATGAGCACCCATAGAAACCGTATCTATCCACATTGAGCCGTAATAAGTAGTTGTTTTGCCTTCTATTTTATCGAACTGAAAGGCCCATCTATCTTTATATTTTGCTACACTCTTAAACTTCAAAGAGTGCATGGCATCATCCGCTTTTTTAGCCGAATCATTACGAGAAAGTAAAGGGATTATCAAGCTTTCAAGTTTTGATAATATTCCTGACGGGATATTAAATGTAACGCCACTATCAGCACTTATCTTATCAAGAATCCATTTAGCCGTTACGACAGGATGGTACCACGTATTATCCTCTCCATCTTTAAAGCCATAGTTAATCCTTGGGAATAGGTTATTGTTGCTATCAAGCTTCTTCCATATAAGGTAGTCCTCCCCTACTTTGTCTCCATAGCCTAAATCAGTAAGCTTTTTATTACCACTTACTATTGTGGAAAACTTGGATATATTACCCCACGCCAATGCTACATCTATGGTTTCCACAACCTCGATTAGTGAGACATTAGCATCAGATACTATTTCAACGCCATTTCGGATATAACGCCCTTTATGGTTAATTCTCATATAATTAGTACTACAAGCAGGTAAATAGGCATACTCTATAACCTTTCTATTGCGAACAGTCATTGGTAACTTTATAGAATAGCTATTGTTACTGACAATTTTACTCACATCGGTAAAAAGGTTACTTTTGAAGTTTAGCGTGATATCCGTACTGTCATCAATGTCTACAGGTACATTATCAATGTATAATTCATCTTTCATAAGCTCTGTAAGTTAAGTTCCGGAAGAATAATAGTACAAACAAAGTCCTGTAGAGACGCTTTCGTCTTTATGAACTTATCTACGGAAACATTTACTCCTTTCCACCTATCAACGCCATCGATATTCCCTGCATACATATCAACTACAGGAGACGTGGCTATTTCAAACAAAAAATCGTATGTATCAGAATCTACAAGTGGGGCACATACAGGCAACGTGTCACTCTCCGTCTTGCGCTGCTTTCTGCCTGTTCCGCCATGATAACCATTGATGAAGCTATAATCGGCCATATTGTTGCGAATAAACTCACCATCATTAATCACTTGCCTAGCCTCTTCGCCATATTGGAAAAGCCAATAACAATAAAAGCCATGGCGGTTTATCCATCGCAAATATACTCCAGACGTGCAATCATCAATCAAACATATCACCTTAGTGGAAGTATTAGCCAGCCCACGAAAGGTAAAGTCGAAAGTGTAATCAAACACAGATGTAGTATCACTATTCCCAGGTAGATAAAGTTCAACTCTATCGGTTGCGTCAATGTCTTTTTTTAAGATTACATTCCATACGTTCTGTGAAGGAATATCCACATCAGGAAGAGCTATATTATCAGCTGTCACTTTTATAGCTCCTGGTGCCGCCGAATACAATCCAACGGAAAAAGGATAGCTCTTAAACCACGTAAGAGTACGATTACCATTGTACCGCTCTCCTACCCTCATAGCTCCCCACATCGCGAATGTATTGAAGAAAAAGCTATTGCCTAACTGTTCCTGACCTTCTTTATACAAATTGAGCTCGACAGAAAACAAGCGACCAAGTTTACTATCAAAAGCTCCGGATTGCGAATAATCAACTTTATTTTCATTCACCATATCAAACGAAGCCTGCATGTACGTTGAGATATCAAAGAAAACAGAGGTTTTAAAGAATTCTCTCTTTTCTGTGTGAGATGTATTATCTACCGTGTCAGTAACCACGCATTCGACATAAGACCATTCTTCGCCATATATGTTTATAACAGTATGGTTAAAACAAAAAGAGATTAAATCGGGATATTCTATCATTGTAGCTTCTCCAATACTATGTGTTCTCATTGCTATTAATATTTATATGTTCAACCTCAGACGCAAACAGACCAGTTATACGCTTCATGATATATTCTATAGTCTTCTTTATTTCTTTCGAGTAGATATCGGACCTACCGCCTTTTCTATGCAATTGTGTTCCTTCACGTGCTATTTTGCGAGCAACGAAATAAGAGAAGGTCTTAGGATTCTCTACCTGAATACCTTTATCAGCAACCCATTGCTGAATGATGTAATAAAACCCTTTTGGCACTTTTCCGGCATTACGTCCTGTTTCTAACGTACCGAACGCTTTTCGTCCCCAGAGGATTCCTCCTTCGTTGGTCTGTTCGACTTTAAGACTTTTAATAGTCTTTCCGCTGGCAACCTGACCGGCATTCCTATGGTTGTTGATAATACGTTCATAAAGGCTTTCAAGCTCTTCATGTACAATCTTTAGAGGCTCAGTTTTCAAGTTATCCATACACTATGTCTTTTATAGGCTTTCCGGAACACAGAACTATGCCTTTAGTTTCTTTCAGCTTTAATTCTATAACGATACCTGTTACATTAACATCGAGCTTATCGTAGAATATGGAATACGGAATATCTCCTGAGACTGGTTCAAAAAGCTCACTTTCATTCAGTAGCAGAATAAACTCTTTGGCCCGGTCTTTACATCGCTCTATTATAACGTCATTGTCGGTACCATCAAAATCAAAGCTAGTCTTATCCATAAAGGCCAGCATACAATTAGGGAAGTCTTTTAACATGGTTCTACTCAGGTTAAAAGTTCCGCTTACAGGCAACACATTAAGCACTGCAGGAAGTGATGCGCTATCAAGCTTCTTGTTAGCTGTCTGCCAATTGTCAAAGATGTAGGTAACATCCTGCATCTTTTCTATTACACTTTTTATTTTCCGCTCTACTGTCATGAGTTTTCCTTTGATAATATTTCCCTTAACTTTCTTTGGTATATAGTGCGTTTTGAATCAATATCCAAACACTTGTATATGCGTACCCAAGGTATACGCTCTACGTCTTCATGGTCTTCTATTCCCATCCGTAAGGCAAAGTAATCAAGCAAGCCGAATGCTCCGAAATTCAGTCTTTCAGCTCCGGCCCGTTTTTCTTCGGATGTTAAAGGCACGTTTGTAGAAGCGAACAACTTGTTTATCCGTTCAACCTCCTTTGCGACCCAGACGGAGAATCCTAGCACTTGGCTGGCCTCTTCTTTATATACCTCCTCTTCTGGGATATTAAGCAATATCTGACACGGAGCAAAGACGAAACCCCTTGCATCAGATATACTTTGCAGCTTTAGAAGCTCTCCGATAGATAAGTCATTGAGCGTAACTGGCGTATGAACTTTACCAACAGTACTAGGCTTCGGTAAACGCTCTATCTGGTCACGTATAGACAACGTGTCCGCTACATCGGATAGTATAAAAAACTCTTTCACTGTCATATTGTTCCTAATTTTGCTTTCGGTCTTTGAGGTATAGGTTTAATCCGGAAGAGCATGGCCATAATCAAAACGTCTAAGTAGTCAGGAGAATGTCCCAGTATCTCTTTCATCTTCTCCTTACTGATTATACCTTTCTTCCGTGTATCTGCATCTATATGGTCCTGTTTCAGGCATCCTAATTCTTCAATTATTCGTTCACGTTGTGCGTCAGAACAAATAATGTATATCATTCTATTGTTTATAAGCTCGGCCAGCTTGAAGGCACACTCAGATTTCAGATTGTCATACTCCGGATTAATCGGTCTTGCGCCTCCGTGAAACTCCTTAATACCATTCAAATAGCTTTCCAAGTATGCACCCAGTCCATCAGAATCGGCAACCGTCATGCTACGTGGAATTTTCCAACGTATCATCAAGTTCTTTAAATCGGTTTCAATACTCTTACCTGTACTATATTCTTGGTCGATACGAATCGTACAAACGTTACCTACCCAATGTCCTGCAATAAACCTATCACGTCCTTTCATCGCAAGGTCAGTAGACAAAGAAGACACTCCTGTAGGTCTTACGTGTTCGTTAGTAAACAGGTCACAAATAGCATCATAATCACAAAGAGCGGACGGGTCATTGTCGTAATCCCAATTACCGTACAGCAAACGTTCTTTTGTTACCTTATCCTTTGTATTCCTGAGGCTGTCCTTATAATCTTCTGTCGCGTACGGGTTATCATCAACCAGCGCTTGTATGAAAGCGTACGGGGCTTTTAGCTTTCCTTCCTTCCACAGTTTATAGAACTCGCGATATAGCCAGTTCTTTTTAGGATTACAGGTGATAAGTATCTTTCCCGGGATGTTGTAAACATCATTTAGGTGTCGCCCTATACGTGTTTTCAGTACTTCAAAAGCTAGGTAATGTACCTGTCCGGCTTCTTCTATCCATCCTCCTGTGTACTCTTTTGAACCGAGACGTTCATACATCGGGTCTTTAACAGGATAATAGGTCAAGTCTAGAAAGATTATCTCAGACCCATTATCAAAAGATATCCCGTCATTCGTCTGCTTATATTCTGTAAACTTATGCCACGCAGCAACTTTGTCAAATGTTACGGCAATAGATTCGCGGCTGTCTTTTAGATTGTTTCGACCAGCAAACCATCGCGTACCAGGAAGATTATAGGCGCATTGCATCAGCCATTCGCAACCGAGCCATGACTTTCCACCTCCACCGGCTCCACCGTAGCACAAGAACTTCGTAACATCATCACGAAGATAATTATACGCTAAGCGCTGCTTTATGTTTACCTTCAGCTCCATCACTTTATATTGTCTGCTTCCGGAGTATAAGGCAAGAAGTTGAAACCCTTGAACTCTTTACCAGCATTTGTATGGTCTACCTCCTGCTTGTCAGACAACCCTAACTTGCGTGCTATGATGTTCGCATTAAAAGCTCCCACACACGCCCCTTCAAACTGCTGCGTCTCGATTGTTTCTTCCACGCGTGCGATGACCTCTAAAAAGTCTTCGTCATTTTTATTCTTACATTCAGAACGAAAAGTGCTCCACCATTTCGAAGAAGCACCCACATAAATGCAGAATCCCGTTAGAGAATAAGGGCGTGAAGTTGGTGTCGCTTCTTGCTGTATTTGTTGCTCCTGCACCGTTTCTGTTTTCTTTCCTATCTTTCTCTTTACCGGAATTGTTTTCTGAATAGCTTTCTTTGTCACCCATGGGTTTTCATCGCACCATTGGAAATACTCACATGCAGCTTCCCATAAAAGTTCAGGCGTAGAAAAGAGCTTATCTCTTCCATGCTTGCTTCTTAACATCCAAAATTTATTTCCTGTAGGTGCTGGCATATTATAAAGATTTAAAAACAGGTATTATTTCTTTGTCTAGGTCCCATCTTCTATCATTTGGAAGAGGAAGCGAAAATTCATATTGCAAAGCTTTTATATATTCTTCCTTACTTGCATTCCTATCGTTTAAAGAGACTACTTGAAAGGAAGAACCACTGATTTCTTTTTCGTTTTTGATTAAAACGCCTTTATCGTAAATCTTAAAGGAATCACCTATATATCTCTTATTTAAAGAAATGATATCTTTTGTTGAGTGGTAATGCTGAAAATACCATTCACCAAAGCGAAAGTTTGCCGTGAAATTGTTTTTATCAAGAAATACAGCTTTAGAACGATAATCTTTTGTTTCTTTTCTGTTTAAACAGGACTTGGCAAATAGTAACGGAATTCCAGACCAAAAGACCATCCCATCCTTTTTGCATAAAGCCGATATCGAAAGAAGAACGTTCTTTTCATCTTCTAATGAATTCACGGAGTTAAGCACACTATCGCACACAACTGCATCGTATAATCCATATTCAGAAAGTGTTTTGCAAATATCCACGCAATCTTGGCGAATCTCCTTTTCATCAATAATATCTACCCCAGCTTTACGATGAAAGAATTCGATAGCGTCTATGTGATATCCCTTCTTCCTTAACGACATTGCATAATCCTTCTGACCGGCACCAAAATCCAATACACGCATGTCTTTGGTGATGAACGGAAGTACCTGCGTTTCATAAAGCGTTGAATGAGTACGGTTACACAAATTCCCGTTTTTCTCACGAAGCCTCATTTTTTGAGCAAAAGACTGAATGTATGTCTTACGGTCCAAATGAGAATATTCGAAAACGCCATAATCTTTTGAAAAGTACTCTACGGCCAACGATTCTTTTCCTTCCGGAAGAACATATACCAACAAATCGAGACCCAACATTTTCACTGTTTTTGCATACACCGTTGATATTAACACCTTACCGTGTTTGTCACAAACAGAATTGGCAAACTGTCCATAGCGTAGAATCATTTTTGTAAGGTCCACAACTTTTGAATTAGCTTCTCCCCTCTCTAACATGGTGATGTCTTTGTTAGGGATAACATGGAATCCGGGCTCTACACTTTCAGATAAGGAAACTCTGATATCCGGTTGAACTTCGGACACCTCACACTCCGCGATATTGTGTAATTGATTGAACCGCACTTCATCTGTAGTATTTACCGCATCCAAAATAAATGCGGGAACACTAGCATATCCTAACAACTTCATAGTTTTTGTACGCTGGTGACCTGCCATAATCCTATTGTCGGACCTGCGTATGATAATAGGCTTTATCACTCCTAATTCGGTCAACGAGCGTTTCAGATTCTCCTGAGCATCATCAGTAAGTAAACGAGGGTTGTATTCTGCCGGATTCAAAGAATTTATATCTATATACTCTATCATCACGCAAGCAGATTATTAATGAAACCAATCATGACACCGTTCTCTTTCAAGTATTCATCAGCTCTAGCCTTCAGCTTATCAAGTTCTATATTGCTAAGAGGAATACGATAACCTTCGAAAGACAAATACTTTATAGACGCTCCGGCTTCGTAATTTTCATTTTTTAAAGTCGACCCAGGATCTTGTATATCTTCATCAAAAAAATCCGTTTCAGGAAAGCTCAGCTCTTCTATACCCCATTTCATGAGTTTACCACAGTCCCAATCAAGTAGCTTGGCTATATCCCATTTACCATTATGCACGTTTCCTCGGACAATAATCTCCTGTTCACGCTCTTCTGTCAGTCCAGGCATTAGTATAGTCGGAGCTTCCGAGAGTCCCAATTCTATACAGGCGTCATAGCGTTGGTTTCCTTCAATGATAATCAACTCACCGGTTCGGTCCGACAAAATAATAGGACGTGCCTCAAAGTAATCCGGATTATTTGCTATCGATTCTTTTAGAATCTGAAACTGTTCCTCAGTAATAGTTCTGGGGTTATTTTCCAGCTTTTTAAAAGTGGAAAGTTTTCTATACTTCATCTCCATAAATCTATGTTTTTGCGTTACATAGACGAAGATACCTAATAAGTAAGGCTTTAGGAAAATGGAAGAAAACAAACTACTGACACGCTATGTCAGTAGTCGGTTTAGTCGTTTTTTATTGAACAAAAGGTTTACACAATTCTACAACTCGTTTACAATCCTCTACATCAAACATTCCTATATGGCAAACTTCACGTGGTATTCCTAATTGAATGGATAACCACAAATAAGATTTATTTCTATTTGAAGTGTTGGGGATATGTTTCTTCCAAATTTTATTGATAAGATTGGTCTTAGCTATTTGGTCAAAGTAGAAGTGGGCTTCCTTCTTTGCTTCTCTTAGTTCTGCATTTGCAAGGCGACCTAATGCTTTGTCTGTGCCTTTGTGAACACCTACATAAGATTTACAATCACGGCATAGGTAAATCATGCCATATGAACGTCCATATATTACGGAGCTATCAATGTATTCGGTAGCTTTACCGCAATACGGACAAACTTTTCCAGTCAGTATTTTATCCATATTACTTATTAAAATCCCAATTCCACTCCCAATCCTTTTCACTTATTCCTTGCTCACAATAAGCACTATTTACATGACCTTCTATCTCTTGATACAGAGAACGAACCAACTCTTGCTCTCTTTTGTCAAGTTTAGACATTAGTTTATCCATGTCTTTTTGAGTGAATAAGTAGTATGATTTTAATTTCTTATCAATAAATCTTTTAGCATCGTTCAATGACCATTCAGTGTAAAGAATACCGTCTATTTTGAAATAAAAAATTCCATCAGAATCAATGGATATTTTAACTTTTTTATATTCCCATTCCATATTTATCCCTGTTATTGGTTAATCTTGTTCCATTCACTTTCCATTATCACACACTCACACTTATTGCATCTATGAATGAACGGTAGGTAGCTGCCTGTTTTTTATTAGCCCTGTTGTCTTAACTGATAGCAGGGCTATTGTGTTTAACTTTATTTCATTCACATTTATCCTTATTTAAAGCACTAATCTACTTGGATAATAGTTCTCAATTTCCGGAGATGGAGTACGAGTTTCTTTTAATTCTTTCTCAAATTCGGATATTCTTAATTCATCTTTATCAATGGCTATTCTAGTGACAAAACAATGTACTTTAATTCCACTATCAGTCTGGCCTTCCCATATACGAGCCGGAACACCAGATAATTCAACTATTTTACTTGTACTTTCAACTGTTATTTTCATTTCTATAATTGTTTTACGTGTTAATACTATTATTACGCAGTCAGTCTCTTTCGAATTAAACCAATGTTCTTTTCTACCAGGTTGATAATACGGTTGTGATAGGAAGTAGTCTTATTGCACACAGCTCTAGACTGGACCACTTTAAAAGTAGACAAGCTTACCTCTACCGTCTCAAGTCGATTTCCTTCACTATCCTTTGCGGATAATATCAAAGAATCAGGCCTTTTATAATATCCGGCACTAAAGACACAATGATGCATGGCTTCACCTTCTTCCGCTATCTCTGCAACACTTTGTATCACTGAGATTGCTATGTTTCCATCGCCGAAACATATTCCAAAGAATTTTCCCTTTTCTTTTTTATAAACCTTTTCCCAATCAGCTATCTGTCTTCGTTTTTCTTCCTCCTTCCTACGTGCTTCAACCCTTTGTTTCTTTCGCAATAGCCTGTCATGCTCTACTTTTAAGTCAGCAGGGCACACATAGTGGGGATTATGTGTATCAAGACGGAAATAGTCAAGCAGACCAAGATAATCAAACCACATGGAAGCATCTTTCACGATGTAACCATTACGGTTACAGATATTCAAGGCATGTTGGTGCGTAATGGTATAATTGCCTTTACGAAGCATGTATTCAAACACTTTCAGCTGTCCTGTTTTTACAACCGTCTCGGCTATAGGATTGTTAAGTAATTGTTTCATTGCGTCGACTATCGATATTCTTTTCAGCTTTAGTAATTTATTTGTCCAGCCGTTCCGTTTCAATCTCGAAGTTACGCTCACTCTAGGGTAAAGGTAATTGCCTGATACATCAAATACATCTTCCATTTCATAATAACCTGTTGCACTATGATTATGAAATTTGACATCCATTTCACTAGTATAGTCCCAAGAAAAATGAAATGGGCTACGGGTATACTTCTTTCCAAGAATTATCTCTTTCCCATCTTCTGCTATCCAGTTCTGGAATGTCTCATACATTAGGAGATGTGTATCAAACCCTTTAATGTTGTCACGTTGTACCCGAAATGTACGCACTACCATATATCCTTTAAAAGGCTGCGCTACGGAATAGTTCAAGGCCTCGGATAGGCTCTTTCTTATGCTCTGGTTCCAGTGCTTTAGATTTAGAACTTTACCGCAATTAGGGCAGGTATGGGAACCAACACCAATTGATACAGCAAGCATAGGTTGCATCACTATATCAATGTGCCCACAACATTGGCACCATACTTCTCCTTTCTTCCAATAATACCCGAACGTCTCAAAAAGAGTGCCCGCATATTTCTTTTGCGCCTCTGTCAATGGTGGAAGTTTCTTGGACAATTCCACTATTTGTTTTTGTAACTTCGTTCTTGGTTTCATAAGCTAGAATAAACTCATTTGTTTAACACCTTCATCTGTTTTCTTCTTGCCTGGCTTTTTCTTGAGGGACTGATATTGTTCTTCAGCAAGCCTTTTAATAGCAGCTTCACGAGC
>OGQO01002100.1_pt1 | contig 16381 bp, 18 predicted proteins | sample 1553241 | NCBI WGS metagenome assembly OGQO01 (sample SAMEA2579933, study PRJEB22360) | human gut metagenome | biome: human gut; feature: human-associated habitat; material: faeces | place: Denmark | collected 2008/2010
TTACTGGAATAGTAAGGAAAAAAATATAGATTTATTACTTGAATACGCAAAAATATTTAATATATATGATAAAGTTAATACGATAGTTGAGGTAATGATGGGATGGTAATTTAGTATATTATAAAAATTTATTTTAACTGAGTATTTATAATAGTGATGAGATTGCGACACCACTGGTGACGTAATCAACCATTGGCAAACAATTTGATTGAATTAATTGTGATTTGAAGCAAACAAAATGTCGAATAATTTAATAGCAATCGTCTTATAGTGTAAAAAAACTAGATATTTTTAAGGAAAATCTAGTTTTTTAGTTGATTTTTACTTTGTTTTCTGGTAATTTATATTTGTAGGGTATAAACCTTATAAATTAGAAATGGGAGGTAATCGTTATGACAAAACAAGAATTAGTAGAATTTATTGCTAATAAAGCTAACCTTACTAAGGCTGATGCTTTACGTGCTTTAGATGCAATGACTGATGGTATTGTTGAAGGTCTTAAGAAGGAAGGAAAAGTTGCTTTAGTTGGTTTTGGTACTTTCTCAGCAAAAACTCGTGCTGCTAGAACTGGTATTAACCCATTAACTAAAGAGTCTATTAAGATTCCTGCTAAGACTGTTGCATCATTCAAAGCTGGTAGCAAATTAAAAGACGCTTTAAACTAATTAACGATTATGAAAAAGAAGTTTTATGACTTCTTTTTTTCATGGGGTTGTGTTAAAATTGACTTATGAGTTACATTAAAGGGAAATACAAACAATCTATTTTTGAATCAGAAACTGGCTATAAGGTCGGTCTTTTTAGGGTTCAAGAAACTAATGATAAAGAGCTAGGTACTAATAAGACTATTACATTTACTGGTTATTTTGGAATGCTTAATAAGGATGATACTTATGTATTTAATGGTAATGTTATTTATCATGATAGATATGGTATGCAGTTTCAAGTAGATACGTATGAAAAAGTAGTACCTGAAGGAAAAGATGCTATTATTGATTTTTTAACAAGTTCTTTTGTTAAGGGATGTGGTGAAGTTCTTTCAAGGAAGATTTATAAAACATTTGGAGATGATGCTCTTACTAAGATTAAAGAAAGTAAAGAGAATTTGTTTCTAGTTAGTGGTATGACTGATAAAAAAGCAGATAGTATTTATAAGTCTGTTGTAAAGTATTTTGAGGCGGATAAAGAGATTGTTAAGTTAAAAGAGATGGGTTTTACTGTTAAAGAAACTATGGAACTTATGAATAACTTTGGTAAGAGAGTGCTAGAACTTATTGATAAGAATATTTACGTCTTAAGAGATTATGTAGATTTTCCTAAGCTTGATAGTATTTTTTTAGTAAATAATGATCCAGAGGATGATAGAAGAGTAGATGCTGCTATTATTAGGGCAATGAAGGATTTGACTTTTGAATTAGGGGATATTTATTTAGATAAAATTGAGATAGTTGAGGAACTTGCTAGCAGGTATAATATTTTTAAAAGCATTGATGAAAAGTTAAAAGGACTTGCTAAGAAAAGAGAAATAATGATAGCGAATGAAGATTATTATTTGATGACTGATTATTTAGATGAGTTAAATAATGGGGTGTCAATTGCTTCATTGATGAGCAGAGCTACTAAGAAAATTAATAAGTTTAATGATTTGATAAAATTAACTGAGGGTGAGCTTGGTATTACTTATAATAAAGAGCAAAAGGAAGCAATTAAAAGTGCACTTACTAATAATGTTAGTATTATAACTGGTGGTCCAGGAACGGGTAAGACTACGATTATTAAAGGTATTTTAAGGCTTTATAGTATTTATAAGAAGATAAGTTATGATTCAATAACTAGGGAAGTGTGTTTACTTGCACCAACAGGTAGGGCATCTAAGAGGATGAGTGAGACGTGTGGTATTGGGGCAAGCACTATTCATAGATTTTTAAAATGGGATAAGGAAAGTAATACTTTTGCAGTTAATGAGTTAAATAAAGTTCATTATAATATGTTTATTATTGATGAAACATCAATGCTTGATAATCACTTACTATCATCGTTTTTTAAAGGAATTGATATTCACACTAAGATTATATTTGTAGGTGATGAGTATCAACTTCCTAGTGTAGGGCCTGGTTTAATTTTATCAGATATGATTAGTGCTGGGGTTCCTCATATTAAGTTAGAAACTATTTATAGGCAGAGTGAGAATTCTTATATACCAATGCTTGCTAAGGATATTAAAAATGTGAATGTTACTGATGATTATTTGAATAAGAAGGATGATTATAATTTTATATCTTGTGATTCAAAGGAGATTAAAAATGTTTTAGTGCAGATAGTGGAAAAGATGCAAGATAAGAAAATTGATTTAGGTAATTTACAAGTGCTAGCACCTATGTATAAGGGAGAAAATGGAATTGATAATTTAAATATTGTTTTGCAAGATCTTATTAATCCTAAAGCTAAGAGGAAAGCTGAAATGAGGGTTGGACCAATAACTTATAGAGTTGGGGATAAGATTTTAAATTTGGTTAATGATATTGATAATAATATTTATAATGGTGATATTGGGTATATTAAGAGTATTGATATTAATTCTAAGAAGGAGCCTATTGTTGTAGAATATGATAATAATGAAGTAGGGTATAAAAGAGAGAATTTTAATCAAATAACGCATGCTTATGCGATAAGTATTCATAAGAGTCAGGGTTCTGAGTTTATGCATGTTATTATGCCAATAACTAAGGGATATTCGAGAATGCTTTATAATAAACTTCTTTATACTGGAGTATCTAGAGCAAAGAAAAGTTTAGTTCTTTTAGGTGATAAGGATGCATTTATAAAATGTGTTAATAATAGTTATAGTTTAGTACGTAAAACTAATTTAAAAGTGAAGATTATGAATAATTTAAAGATAAACACGCAGAATAACAAATAGGAGAGTGTTTATGAAAGAATTTTTTAGTTTTATGATGGGAGCTATGTTTGGCGCAGGAGTAATGTTGGGCGCTAGTGAGCTTTCTAAAAATAAAGAAGTAATTAAAAAGAAAGTTAATAACTTAATTGATGATACTTCTAAATTAGTAGGTTAATAAAAATGGAAACTGTTAATATATTATTTATATAACAGTTTTTTATTATAGAATAAAAAACTATTGCAAAAGCATATCAAATGTGTTACAATTGATATGAAATGGAGGGATACTTAATGGCTACTATGAGTATAAGAATATCAGATTCTGATAAAACTAAAGCGGATGACTTGTTTAAAGAGCTTGGAATTACAACTAATTCGGCAATTAATATGTTTATTAAGCAGTGTATTAGATTGCAAAGATTACCATTTATTCCATCTATAGAAACTCCTACACAAAGGCTTATGGAATCTATTGAAGAGGCAGATATTATAATGAAGGAAATCAAAGAAGGAAAGAGAAAAGGTTACACAGACGAAAAAAGCCTTTTTGAGGCATTAAATAGTGACTAAATTTACCGTTGATTTTACTTATAATTTTAAAAAAGGATATAAAAGGGTAAAAAAACAAGGTAAAGATATTAGCAAATTAGATAATGTTATCAAACAATTAACTAATGGTATAATGCTAGAACCAAAATATAGGGATCACATACTATATGATAATAAAAAATTTAAAGATTGTAGAGAATGTCATATTGAACCAGATTGGTTGTTAATATATAAAACGGATAATAATCAATTAATTTTACTTTTAGTTGAAACTGGTTCACATAGTGAATTATTTAAGATGTAGGTTAATCCTACTTTTTTTGTATAATAATTTTTAAATAATAAATAATAATAGTATGAATAAGATTAAGAATTTAAGACTATTAAAAATATTTTTGTTTTTAGCGAATATCTTATTATTACTATTTATTATTAAGGAGTGTAAGATATTAAATTTTTGTTGCATAATTATAAGTTTAGTAAGTCCGTGTATATTTGGTTTTGTTATTGCATGGGTTATTAAACCAGTTATGCTCTTTTTTAATAAGAAGTTTAATACTTATATTTCTAGTGCTTTAACATTTTTATTACTTGGTTTAGTTATATTTCTGATTGGATATTTTTTAGTACCTATAATAATTAGAGAGTTTAGTAATTTACTTCCTAATATTATAGTGTTTTATAAGAAGTATAGTTCTAAAATTATTAGATATGTAAATATAGGGGATATTGGTAAGAAGTTTATTAGATGTACGATAGGACTTAAAGATGTTCTTATTAATTTGTTTTATGCTTTTTTTATAGCGTTTTTCTTTTTAACTAATCATGAAGATACGACTAGGTTTATTAGTAAGAGAGTGCCATCTAGATTATCTTTAGAGATTACTGGTAATTTAAGAGTTTTTGTTAAAGGAACTTTACTTGATACAGTTATTTTGTTTATTATGAGTTTAATTACTTTTAGTATTACTGGGATGCCATATGCGCTTTTATTTGCTATATTTACGTCTATTACAAATGTTATACCATTTATTGGACCATATATTGGTGGTGTTCCAGCAGTGCTTGTTTCTTTATCTGTTAGCATGAAACTGGGAATAGTTGTTTTAATTGAGGTGATAATTTTACAGTTTATTGAGTCATCATTTATTCATCCATATATTATGAGTAAAGGGTTAAAAATAAATCCAATAATTATTCTTATTGGACTTATCATATTTGGATATTTCTTTGGTATTATAGGAATGCTTATTAGTACACCACTTATAAGTGTTATTAAATCAGTTTATGAATATTATGAGGCTGATATTAGGAAAGCTCTTCATAAATAGTTTTATCATATTCATGATCGGATATTTTATATTTTTCTAGGGATGGTGTATCAATTAAATAGAATTTGTGAAGGATGGTATCTTCTCCAGAACTACTTACAGGATCATCCCAAGTTAAATCTAAGTGTAGCCATGCGCTATCAATGTATACAGCATTCCATACATGGGTGTTAGATGCTATTTTGAAGTTTGGCACATTAAATTTATTTAGAAATAAGGCCATAGCATCAGCATATCCACCACATACGGCTTTATGGTTTATAAGAGCACCATAAGCAGTGGAACTTTTAGAATCAGAGTTATCTGTATCATACTTAGTAGTATTAATTATATAATCATGAATTTTTAATATTTTATCCTCTAGTTTCATATCATCAGTAATATTTTCACTTATAATCTCGTTTATTTTACTATTGATAGTAACTATATCATCACTGGAGTATAATTTTTCGATTTTGATGTTGACTTCGCCACTTTGAGAGTAAGTTACATTTATTGATTTGAAGTTATTAAAGGGGCTTACAAAGTTATTTATATGTGTAAGGACGCCTGCATCGTTTGTGATAGCATTAACATCATCTAGGCAAGATGTATATTCACTTGGACAGTAGAAAGTAAATTCATCATATCCTCGATCTAGGATGCTGTAGAAGATATCTTTAATATCTTGCATGCTTAGAGGAGTGAATGTTTCACTTTCTTTAACGAAATCGAAACTTACTTTTTTATAATAAGCATTTGGTTCATTTAGAACTACTTTAGGTTCTTTACTAAAGATAGAACTTATGTAGTTTATTATTTTATTATAATTAAAAGATGTATAAACAATTATTAAAATAACTATAAGAGTAGTTATTATGTTTTTAAATTTCACTTAGTATCACCAATATTATGATATCAAAATCTAGATTAAATTAAAAGAAAAAATGATAATAAAAAAACTCAGATGTTAATCCAAGCTTATATCATTTCTTTTACTTTTTTATTTAATCTTGCTTTTTGTCTATCACAAGTATTCTTTTTAATTAATCCTTTACTAGAACATTTATCTAAGTCAGCCATAGTAGTTCTTAATTGTGCTTTAGCTGCATCTAGATTTTTTTCTTTAACTGCTTTTTCTAGTTTCTTCATTCCGTTCTTTACTTTAGAGGTATAAGAAGTATTACTTGCTGTTTTAATTTTGTCAGTCTTAACACTTTTTTTAGCGCTCTTAATGTTAGCCATAAATATCTCCTTCCTTAAATTACAACACTGATTTTACCAAAATATTAAATAAAATGCAAGTTAATATATTGATAAATACTAAATTTTGTTATTATTTTAATAGTAATGAAGAATAGGGAGTCATAATATGTATATAAATAAATTAATTAAGAAACAAGTTATGCTTATTCTAGCAACGGTTGTATTAGTAGGAACGCTTGCAGTAACCACATCTTTTGCAGTCTTTGAGGAGACTAAAAGTAATGCAACAGATCAAAAGATGACTATAGGAAACTTAGATGTAACCTATACTGGGGGCTCAGCAATTAGTATTACTGATATTAATCCAATGACTGATAGTACTGCATTATCTAAGACTAATAATATTTATACATTTACTATAAAGAATACTGGAACAGTACCATATAATTTTAAAGTAAAAGTAATTAATAACCCTAGTTATACAAGTAATTTATTACCACATCAATATATAAGGTATTCTTTAAATAATGGTACTGCATCTACACTAGGTTCTGGGCAAGCAGACTACGAACTTACTAGTGGCGTAATTGAAGCAGGAGCTACTAATACTTATAATCTTAGATTATGGGTAGCTGATGCTTCTAAATATAATTTACCAAATTCTGTATTAGGACAAGAAATACATTTAAAGATATCTGTAGAAGGCAAAGCAGGTAGTGGATGGTTACCATCTAATTTTAAAGATAGAATACTTGCATTAAATGAAGTTAAGACGCCAATAACTACACCAGGAGCAGCAGTATCTACTGAAACGGAAGCATTACTTGCATCTGCAGAAGATGATAATGGAACATCTTATTACTTTAGAGGTGCTGTAACAAATAACTATGTAGAATTTGCTAATAAGTGTTGGAGAATAGTAAGAGTTGGTGGAGATGGCTCTGTAAAACTTATCTTACATAATGATAATAAAGCAGGAGTTGCTAATCCTTGTGATGCTGCAAATAATAGTGCTAGTGCAGCATTTGCTAGATACTCTGGTGAAACATATAAAAGTGCATTTAATACAAACTCTAATGATAATGCTTATGTAGGATTTAAGTATGGTACTGTTGGTGCAAGTACATATGATGCTACTCATGCAAATACTAATAAAAGTACAATACTAACTAATTTAGAAACATGGTATAATAATAATTTAAAGGCATATGAAAGTGTAATAGATGATAATGTATGGTGTAATGATAAAACAAAAGTAACAGATACAAGTTATAATCCATGGTCATATGGTGGAAATGCAACTGGATTAGGATATGGTACAAATAAAACATATTATGGTGCTATGCAAAGATTAGTAAGTGCAAGTAAAAGTGCTGGAGGCACGGGCCCAAGTTTAAAATGTAATGGAGAATTTAGTAAAATAAATTCAAAAGTAGGCTTAATAACAGCAGATGAACTAGCGTTTGCTGGATATGCTTATGCTGATCGTAATTCTACAACATATTTACAAGAAAATGCTACAGATACTCAGTGGTGGTCTTTGTCGCCTAGCATCTTCAATGGCGACAGCGCTAGCGTTTTGTACGTTGACGGCGGCAATGGCATCTTAAACATGCTCACCGTGTACCACAACACCATCGGCGTTCGTCCTTCGATTTCTCTTAAATCAACGACCAACGTAACCGGAAATGGTACCTCAGAAGATCCTTACATTATAGAGTAATATTAAATATCAACGTGAGTTGGTATTTTTTTATATTTGTGGTATAATAGGCGAACTTACAAAGGGGGAATTCGTGTGAAAGAGCTATTTCTAAGATTTTATAATGGAGATATGTCTGCAAGAGAAGAAATTATTTCTAATAATATGAAACTAGTATATTATTTAGTTCATAAAAGTGGGTTCGATAATACTGAGGACAATTATCAAATAGGACTAATTGGTCTTATAAGGGCTGTTGATACATTTGATATTTATAGTAGTTATAGTTTTAGCACTTACGCAGCTAAATGTATTAAGAATGAATTAAATATGTATTATAGAAGTTATTATAAAGAAAAAGCTGAGTATATTTTAGACGCTCCAAACAATAAAACAAGTAAAGAACCACTTATTGAATATATTAGTGATGGCATAGATATTACAAGTAATGTTGATAGTAAAAGCTTTAGTGAAGTTCTTACGAGACTAGTTACAAGTATAGATAATGAAAGAGATAAGAAGATATTAAATTTATATCTTGGACTTAATGGTAAAAATTATAGACAAAAAGATATTGCTGATATTTTTGGTTTGGATAAAAGCACTGTAGGTAGACTAATAAAAAAATATTTAGAACTATTTAAGATTTATGTTAGTGAGCTTGGTACTGGAGATAAACCTATAAGTATAAAAGAAAGATTTAAAGATTATTCTAGTTTTAAACTTAGATATTTAATAAGAACGCTTAGTGATGAAGATAGAAGTCTTGTATTAAAAAGATTAGATAATGCTGATAAGAGTTTAAGTGAAGAAGAAATACTAAGATTTTATAAAGATATACTACCTGAGATTAGTAATTCATTTAAGAATGTTAATGCTGAAAAGAAACTTTTCCGTAGAGTTAAAAGAGATATTGTTGCATTAATTTCTTTAATGGATATACATAGAAACCAAGTAAAAGATATAATAACAGATAGTAGTGATTATGAAAGAAAAGAATTATTAGGTTTAATTGGCATCGGAAGAGCAGTTTTAGATAGTGATAATTATACAGAATCTAGTAATAAAGTTATAGAATATGTTAAAAAAGAAATAGATAAGAACGTTTTAGTAACAGACGACATCTTATATAAATGTGCGAGAATTGTTCAAAAGGGGGCAACATCATTTATTGATAGTTTAATTGCTTCTGGAGAAGATAAAAATATTTTAGAAACATATTATTATGATTTAAAAAGTAAGATAGATTCTGGCAGAGAAGCATCTAAAGCAAATGCCATCATTGGAAAAAGTATTAATAGTCAGATAGATTTTATTGATGATTACGTAGTTAACAAGGAAGTATATGAAAGAGTCCTTGACTTCATAGAGTCTTCTAAATACAAGAAATTATTAGAAGTGCTTTACACTAATGAACTTAGTATTTATGTAATGCTTAAAGGCTTATGTGGTAAGGTTTATGATAAGCAAGATATAGCATATTACTTTGGAATAACTATAGAAGAAGTTGATGATACTTACGCAAAAGTTTCTAAAATAGTAAGAGAGTATAAATTAGAAGATAAAACTCATGTTAGTGTAGGCTTTAAAAAGGAATATAAGAATATGCTTTAGGGCATGTTTTTTTCTTTTGTTAAAAAAGTTATGGCAATCTTTTAGGTTTTCTAGTATAATAAGGCTTAGGTGATTTAGAAATGAAAATATTAAGTGTTAATGCTGGTTCATCATCATTAAAGTTTACTTTATTTGATATGCCAGAAGAAAAAGAACTTATTAGTGGAGTTTTTGAAAGAATTGGAATTGAGAACTCATTTTATACTATTAAGTTAAATGGAGAAAAAATTAAGAAGGAGACAGAACTAAAAGATCATAAGGCCGCTTTTGAGTTATTGGTTAAAGAATTAATTGATAATAAGATTGTAGATTCTTTAGATGAGATTGCAGGCATTGGACATAGAATAGTACAAGGTGGATCATACTTTGATAAGACTGTTTTAGCGACTGAAGATAATATTTCAATTGTTGAGAAGTTATCTAGTTTAGCACCACTTCATAATCCTGCTGCTGTTGTTGGTATTCGCGCTGCTCAAAGTGTATTTCCAAATGCTACACAAACTTTAGTATTTGATACTGCTTTCCATCAAACTATGGAAGAGGAAGTATATTTATATCCTGTTCCTTATGAATGGTATACTAAGTATGCAGTAAGAAGATATGGTGCACATGGTACTAGTCATAAGTATGTTAGTATGCGTGCTAATGAAATTTTAGATAATGAAGATGCTAGACTTATTACTTGTCATATAGGTAATGGAGCATCTATTAGTGCTGTTAAGGCTGGTAAGTGTGTTGAGACTTCTATGGGTCTTACACCAAATGCTGGACTTATGATGGGTACTAGATGTGGTGATATTGATGCTACAATTCTTCCTTATATTATGGAAGAGACTGGAATGAGTGCTAAGGAAATGGATACTGCGCTTAATAAACAATCAGGATTATTAGGTATTAGTGGTGTATCATCTGATTCAAGAGATATTGAAGATGGTATTTCTAATGGAGATGAAAGATGCATTCTTGCACAAAAGATGTATGTTAAGAGAATAGTTGATTTTATTGCTAAGTATTATGTTGAACTTGGTGGATGTGATGCGATTATCTTTACTGCAGGTGTTGGTGAGAATTCAATTAGTACTCGTATGGAAGTTATGGAAAAACTTGCTTGTTTGGGAGTTAAACCAGATGAAGAGAGAAATAACGTAAGAGGTAAAGAGGCTTTAATTAGTGCTGATAATAGTAAGATTCCTGTTTATGTTATTCCAACTAATGAAGAGTTAATGATTGCTACTGATACTTATAATTTAGCGAAGTAAGGAAGTGATGATATGCTAGAAAAAAGCATATATAAAGCAATTAGTAAATACGATAATATAGTTGTTGCAAGGCATATTGGGCCAGATCCAGATGCTGTTTGTAGTCAGCTTGCTTTAAGAGATTCTATTAGACTTACATTTCCTAAGAAAAATGTTTATGCAGTGGGATTAAGTGTTTCTAGATTTAAGTACTTTGGTCATTTAGATCATATTGATGATAGTACTTTAGAGAAACCTTTACTTATTGTTTTAGATGTACCTAATATATCTAGAATAGATAGTGCTAATATAAAGAATTATGCTGATGTTATTAAGATAGATCATCATCCTTATGAAGACAAGATGGGTTCTTTAGAGATAGTAGATACTAGTAGTTCTTCTACATGTGAACTTATTGCTCTTCTTATTAAGAATACAAGATTTAAAATGGATGATAAGGTTGCAGAGAATCTTTATTTAGGAATGGTTGCTGATAGTGATAGATTTTTGCTTTCAACAACTACAGCAAGAACATTAGATGTTGCTTCATACTTGGTTAAGAATTATAATTTCGATTTGAATAATAGTTATAAGATGTTGTATGATAGACCTCTTAACGAGTTTAGATTTCAAGCATTTTTAGCGCTTAATATGACGGTTACTGAAAATGGTTTTGCTTATATGAAGATTACTAAAGAGATGATAAATGAATATGAGGTAGACGCAGGTAGTGCGTCTAACATGGTTAATAACTTTAACTTTATTAAGGAAATTATTGCTTGGAGTTTTGTTTCTTATGATGAAAAGCAAGAATTATATAAGGTAAATATTCGTTCTAGAGGACCAGTTATAAATGAGATTGCACAGCAGTTTAATGGTGGTGGTCATAAGTTTGCTTCTGGTGCTAGAATAAAGAATGCCGATGATATTGATAGATTATTTAAAGCGTTAGATGATGCTTGCAAGACTTATAAGGAGACTAATTTGTAGTCTTCTTTTGTTTTTACTTTTATTTTGTTTAGTGTTTTGATAAAATAGTGATGGAAGGTGAAATAATGGATAAGTTAAAAGTTGTATTTATGGGAACACCTTTATTTAGTGTTAATGTATTAAATGCTTTGGCTGATAATTATGATGTTGTACTTGTAGTGACATCACCAGATGCTTATGTCGGAAGAAAGAAGATTTTAACTCCTTGTCCAGTGAAGAGACGTGCGATTGAGTTAGGTATTCCAGTTATAAGTCCGGTTAAAGTTAGTGTAGATTATGGGGATATTGTTAATGCTAAACCTGATGTTATTATTACTTGTGCTTATGGACAGATAGTATCAAAAGATATTCTTGATATTCCTAAATATGGATGTATTAATATTCATGCTTCTTTACTTCCTAAGTATAGAGGCGGAGCCCCAATTCATTATGCTTTAATTAATGGAGAAGAGGAAACTGGTGTTACTCTTATGTATATGAATGAAGGAATGGATACGGGTGATATGCTTGTTAGTGAACGTATAAAAATAGAAGATAATGATAATATTGAGATTCTTAGTGATAAGTTATCAGTACTAGGTTCTAAGATGATTGTTAATTATTTAGAAGATATTATCAATGGTAAGATAGTGGGTGTAAAGCAAGATAATGATAAAGCTACATTTGCTAGAATTATTAAAAGAAGTGATGAACATTTAGATTTTAATGTTAGTAATAGAGATGTTTATAATAAGTTTAGAGCGCTTAGTCCTAATCCACTTCCTAATTTTATTATGGATGATGCTGAATTTAAAATAGCAGAGTGCCAGCTTTGCGATGAAGAAGGCAATGCTAGTGAGATTATTAGTGAAGGAAAAGATTATTTTGTTATTGCATGTGCTAGTGGGTCTATAAAAGTTACAAAGATTAAGCCATCTGGAAAGAATGTAATGAGTGTTAGAGACTTTAAAAATGGTTATGGTAGTCTTTTGGGTAAGGTGTTAAAGTGAAACTTCTTTTAAAGCAAAAAGTTTTTAGTTGGTTTGATAGTTACAATATTTATGATGAAAATGAAAATGCCATTTATAAGGTTAAAGGTGAATTTGCTTGGGGACATTTGCTTAGAATTTATGATGAGAGTGATACGGAAGTTGGGTTATTAAAACAAAAAGTGTTTACATTGTTTCCTAAGTTCACTTTAAGAATTAAAGATAAGGAGTATCTATTAAATAAAGAGTTTACCTTTTTAAAAGAAGTGTTTTCTATTGATGATTTAGATGTGGAAGTAAAGGGTGATTTTTGGGGTTGGAATTATGAGATTAAAAAACATGATGAATTAATTGCTAGGATATCTAAAAAGTTAAGTTATACTGATGTATATGAAATAAATATTAAGAATGAGAGAAATTCAGTTTTAGTGCTTTTAATAGTATTATCGATAGATGCACTACATTGTGATAATGGAGGAACTAATGGATAAGTTTAAAGAAATTTGGAATAATCCTAGGTATAATGCGCTTATAAGGCTTGGATTATGGTTTATATTTTTTACTTTGGTTATAATTTTTATTAGGTTATCACCTAAAGAGGAAGTTCCACGTGTTGAAGAAGAAGTGCAGGTTACTTATAGTGATATAAAGAAAGAATTTGTTAATTCATCAGTTATGCTTACTATGGATAATGGAACTTATTATGTAAATGGTGTTATTAAAAATGGTGCGTTTACAGGAACTATTCAAAGTGATGGTAATACAAATAAGGTTTATTATAATGGAGTAATGTATTTGGTTAATAAGGGAGAGAAAACAGAAACTGGTTTATATAGTGAACTTAATGATAAACTTATTTTACCAAAAGATATTGTTGGTATTATAGATAATTATAATGGACTACTTAAAACTACTTCTGATGATAAAAGTTATACTTATGATATAGATGGTGCTAAGTATGTTGTTTATGTTAAAGAGGAAAAGATATGTAAAGTTACATACGAAAAGGATAATTTAGTATATACTTTAGAGTATAATTATTTATAGAAGTAGAACGAGGTAAAGATGAAAAAGAGGTTTATAGTATTTTTAACAGTTATTGGGATGTTATTTTCTGGGGTGAATTTGGTTAAAGCAGATAGTGGCTGGGATTCTAGTTATGATTCTGGTGGAAGCTGGGATTCTGGTGGCTGGGACTCTGGTTGGGATTCTGGCAGTAGTTGGAGTTCTGGAAGTTCTCATTCATCTAGTGGCAGTTATTCTGATGGAGATGGATTTGCTTTTATGATTATTTTTGCAGTAGTCGTAATTATAATTATTTATTTTAGTATTAATAATCGTGGTGGAAAAGGTGGAAGCAGTTCATCATCAAAAAATAGTTTTAATAATTATTCTGATATAAAAGATGACAGATTAAAGAAGATTGGTATGGATGCTGATGAGTTTAAAAAGTTAGCATTCGAGTTATATAAGAGTATTCAGGAAGAATGGATGAATTTTGATTATGAAGGCCTTAGAAAACATTTGACTGATGAGTTATACAATAGTTATGTAATGCAACTTGATGCTTTGAAAGTTAAGGGGCAGCAAAATATAATGAAAGACTTTGAGAATATTGATGTTAAGATTACTAATATTACTGAGGAGTCTGGTATTGTTAACGTTACTGTATATTTACATACAGCAATGTATGATTATGTAGTTGATAATAAAAAGAAGACAGTAAGAGGTAAGGATAATCATAAGATTGATATTGAGTATTCAATTACATTTGTTAAAGCAAGTGATGAGAGTTTAAAGAAGTGCCCTAATTGTGGTGCTCCATTTGAAGGAGTTGCTGGTGGCAAGTGTGAATATTGTGGAAGTACAATTGTTATTGGACCTAAAGAGTATGTAATGAGTAAGAAGACTTGTATTGGTCAAAGGATGAGATAATGGAAGAAAAGTATAAATTACTTGGAGGGGATTTTTCCCTTCCAATGTTTATCACTAAAGTTAATAACATATTTGTAATGTATTATACAGCAATTATGATGGATGATGAAAAGAGAGTGGCTCACTTTTTGTCAGATGAAGTTTATGAAGAACTTAAGGAAAGAATTGCTAAGTTAAATGCAGCAAATGAAAGAGAAATGTTTGATGAACTTAATGTTAAAACAACTGAAATTAGTGATATAATAGATGCAGATGATGAGTATATTATCAAAGTGACTCTGGTAAGTAGATATATGGATTATGTTATTGATAAAACTACTTTTAAATATAAAAGAGGTGTTAATGACAGAAGGATAGAGAAAACTAATTATTTAGAGTTACATAAAAAGAAGAATGTTAAGGATAAAGGAATCGTTAGTAAGTGTCCATCATGTGGGGCATCAATTGATGTAAATCGAAGTGGTCACTGCGAGTACTGCGGAACAACATTCGATAATGAAAATTATGATTGGATTTTAACATCTATAAGAGATGTTTAAATAAAGAAAAGAGGTAAATTATGGGATTAATTAAAGCAGCCGGAAAGGCGATATCAACTACACTTAAAGACCAATGGAAAGAGTTTATTAAGTGTGAAAACATGGATAATAACACATTAATGATTAAGAAAACTACTGAAAATGGTGTTATTACTAAGAAGAGTGCTATAGAAGTAGCACCTGGACAAATAGCAGTAATTTTCCAAAGTGGAAAGATTTTAGATGCTACTGCTGAAGAAGGTATTTATACTTTCGATGAAAGTTCATCTCCTTCATTTTTTGCAGGCGACTTTGGAGCAGTATTTAAAGAAATGTGGACTCGTTTTACATTTAATGGAGCAACTAATAAAGATCAAGCAGTTTATTTTATAAATGCTAAAGAGATTATTGATAATAAGTTTGGAACGCCAGCTCCAGTACCTTATCAGGATTATTCACATCCAATTCCAAATCAAATGACAAATACAATTACACCACTAAGAGTAGAAGTTAAATGTTTTGGTAAATATACGTTTAAGATTACAGATCCAGCAGTATTTATGAGAGAAGTAGCTGGTACTGCAGATGTATATTATAAAGATGATATTTGTGAACAAATGCGTAGTGAAGTTCAATCAAGTTTTCAAAAAGTACTTAATGAACTAGGAAACTCTGAAAATAAAGCACCAGTTCTAGAACTTCCATCTTATACAGACAAGATTAAAGAAATAATGGATAAAAAAGTATTTGACCAAAACATCAGAGACCGTGGTATGAGTATTAAATCATTCATTATTGAATCAGTAACTTTAGATGAAGAATCTAATCGTAAGATTGATAACTATGAATTATCAAGTAATAATTACATGCAACAAGGTGCTATTGTTGGTGGTATGAGTAAAGCTGTAGTAGACGCTGCTAATAACAGTAATGGTGCAGCAACTGGCATGATGGGTGTTGGTATGGTAAATATGGCATCTAATGGTATGATGAATAATGCAATGGGTGCAGCATTTGGTAATACTGAAGGCTCTAAAGCAGATTTAAGTGGTGAAAAGAAGGAAGAAGAAAGTAGTGCTCCAGCAACTGGAAAGATGAATTTCTGCCCTAACTGTGGAACTAAGGCTTCTGGTAAGTTCTGTTCTAATTGTGGAACAAAGTTAGAATAATTAATATGAAGAGTAACATTCGTTGCTCTTTTTTCTTGGAATATTTTGGTCAGTTTTCTGCATAATAAAAAATATATATGTAAATTAGATTGCAAATAGAATAAAAAATTGCAAAAATTAACTGGGCACAGGGGTTGGGGTTGTTATATAATATCTATAGAAAGTAGAGGCTAAAATATGAACCCAGAAGAAATAGAAAAGAAACAAAAAAGAGTAATGATTTATGTAATGATTGTTTCACTTATATGCGTTGTAGGTGTATCATATGCATTCTTTACTGCCG
>OGQO01002106.1_pt1 | contig 16349 bp, 13 predicted proteins | sample 1553241 | NCBI WGS metagenome assembly OGQO01 (sample SAMEA2579933, study PRJEB22360) | human gut metagenome | biome: human gut; feature: human-associated habitat; material: faeces | place: Denmark | collected 2008/2010
GGAGTCCCGTGGCAAGGTTGATGATTCGGAAACTTTTTCCATAAGGAATGTTTGCGCTTCTGTCGGCGGCGGTTTCCTCTACCGTGAAGTTGTCGAATTCAGCGTAACCTCCCTTTTTCCCCTTATGGTTGAAGGCGAAGAGGGAAGGACGCGATCCCTGGAATGAAATCAGCTGATAGCTTAGTGTCATATCCTTTCCGAGCGGCGAGAAATTCTTTCTGTCAAGACTGTAGGCGTATCGGGCTTTGTCGTTGTCATAATCACCGATAAGTCGAAGCCATATGCGGTTGTCGGCCATAGTCACGTCCATGTCGAGTGTGTCGTTGTTGAGTTGCTCGAACCGGCGCAACGTCATTTTGTTACCGTCTTTTACCATCCCTATCCAAGAGCACGGCACGTTTATGTTGCCCAGACCGCATACGTCGCCGTCCTTCATATTCTTTGTGTCGAGTTCTACGGTTACGATCGATTCCGGACCGATTGCGCGTTGCGTAAGGGTGTTGCGGGCCCACATCAGCTGGTCTGCGGGCATTGTTCGAAGCCGTAGTTTTCCCTTTTTTGTAAGGCTCCACATGGAATCGTCGGGATTGTGGTTCCATTGCCACACCCGCTGGAGTTTTCCGCTGTTGAAATCATCGCTTCTTACATACGCGGGATGTGGGGTCTCGGAGTCACGGGCCGCGGTGTTCGGTTTGAGCCAAGTACGGGGCGCCCGTCCGAGATTTCCGGGGAGTCCTATCATTGGCCAGCCGTCCGACCACGTTATGGGAGCCAGAGTGACGGTGCGTCCTATGGAATGGAAATCCATCATCAACAGCGCCCACCATTGTCCGTCGGGGGTGCTTACAATTCCACCCTGATGGATGTTGGACGCCACAACTTTGTCGGGATCAGGAGGAGTGACGCTCACGGGGTAACCGTCGGGCATGATGCGGCCGTCGATTTTGGTCATCGGCGAGGCATGGTAGCCGAAAGTTTCGTCCGCGGTTATCTCTCGTACGGGCCGCGGATGTTGTCGGCGCGCGAGCACAATGTGCGGCCGTTCGGACGATAGTCGGTGGATATAAGATAATATTTGCCGTTTATCTTGTACATATGATGGCCTTCGCCCACGGCGGATCCGTTCGGGATAATAACGCTCTCCGTTCCCTCTATCGGACCGCTCATGTCGGGATAAAGTTCGGTGCATTTCACTTCTCCGTAACCATGGATGGCATAAACCTTGCCGTTGTCGTCGAAGAGTACGCCAAGGTCATAGATGTCGCCCTTCATGTTGAAATGTTTCCATGGACCTTCGATTTTGTCACTGACGAAACATTGAAGCCCTTTGCCGTTGACATTGGAGAAAAGGTAGAACTTGCCGTTGTTGTAACGTATGCAGGGAGCCCAGATGCCCTGGCCATAAATTTCTTTCCCGTTCTTGAGCGAGAAGGCGTCATCGTCGAAATCGAACCGGTCGAAACAGTAGCTCACGTTTTCCCAATTCACTAGGTCCTTCGAATGTAGGATCACAAGCCCAGGAACAGTGTGCATTGTTGTGCCGGCCAGATAATAATCGTCGTCCACACGGAGCACGTCCGGATCGGAAAACTCATCGTAAAGCAAAGGATTCGTATATGTGCCGTTGCCGTTGTCGGCTGTCCATGATTTTGTCTGCGCGAAAGCCGGCAACGCCATCGCGAGACCCAGTAAAATCAGTGTTAATTTCTTCATACGGTATTATGATTTGTCATTAAGTTCTTCGTTTTGAAGAATCTCCACCCAGCGGCGCGGGAGGCGCACATTGTAAAGGCTGAGCGCGTCACGGAACAGAGGGGCTATCTCTTCATCGCGGAATCCGGCGATGCCGCATCCTATGCGAGTTATGTAAAAAGTGTTCTGATCCCATTCCCGGGCAAGGTCGATAAACTGATCCACATAGGGCTTGATGGTGTCCACGCCACCCTGCATTGTGGGTATGGCATAGGATTGTCCCTGGATGCCGACCCCTTGTCCCATTATCGCACCGAATTTTTCAACGGCCGTGCGCGCCGCGCCACCAAGATGCATCCCCTCCAGATTACTTCCGAATACAAAAATGTCGTCTGGTTCCAATTCGGTGATATTCTCGGGTGTATACTTCAGTTCGTCCATATTAGATCAATGAGGTTAAATGATATTGCTTTACATGCAATGCAAAGTTAATACAATGTCAAGGCATTCACAAAATTATTGGGGATTTTATTGATAATTGGATGGGAGAATTGGGAGTAATGGGAGTAATAGGAGGAATGGGAGAGAGGGGATTAGTGTTTGGTAAGGTGACGGCGCGGGAGTTTGGGAGTTTGAAAGGAAAATAATTTGTAAATAATTGGCTTTAAATTTTGTAGAGTCAATTTTTCTTTGTATCTTTGTTCTACCGTGTTCTAACTGCAAATATTATGTATCTGGACATTCGTAAGGGCAAAGATCCCCGTTATTACATCATGCAGGGCTTCCGCAAGAAGGAGGGAGGAACCTCGAGCAAGGTCTACATGAAGCTCGGTAAGGCTTCTGAGATCTGTGAGCGCTACGGCTGTGACGACGCCGGGGCATGGGCGCGTCAGAAACTCAAGGAAATCAATGATGCTCTCAGGGATGACAAGGCATCTGTGATGGTGACCTATAATCCCGACAAAAAGATTGAAAGAGGACAGTGGCGGACAGTCCATTGCGGGCACATGATGCTGTTGCCTCTCTATAATAGGCTTGGTCTGGCTCAGTTCTCGGCGGAAGTGAGCAAGCGTCACCGGTTTAAGTATGACTTTGCCGATATACTCCGCAAGCTTGTCCTGTGCCGTATCCTTTTTCCCGATTCCAAACGAGCAACAAGGGAGTGTCTCAATGAGTTTGTGGACGCCCCTGACTTTTCGCTTGACGACATATATAATTTTCTCGAGACTTTATCTCAGGAAATAACACCCTTGCAGAAAAGTCTTTACGAGGCGACAAAAAACGAGCTGTCACGCAGGACCGGTGTCATCTACTATGATTGCACCAATTATTATTTTGAAATAGATAAGGAAGATACACTGCGCAGGTACGGCAAGTCGAAGGAGCACCGTCCCAATCCGATAGTGCAGATGGGGATGTTTATGGATGCGGACGGACTCCCGCTGGCGTTCTGCATAAACCCGGGAAACACCAGTGAGCAGCAGACTCTCCAGCCTTTGGAAGAAATCCTGGCCAACGAGTTTAACCTCAGCGAGTTTGTGGTATGCGCTGATGCCGGGCTCGCAAGCATCGACAATCGGCTGTACAATACCTCGGAGGGGAGGAACTATATTGTCACCCAGTCTATCCCGCAGCTTCCGGGACTGATGAAGGACTGGGCGCTGGAGAAAAAGGGATGGAGACGTCTGGGAGACAAGGAAGATGTCACCTATGACATATCTGAACTCAATCTTGAAAGAGAGAAAGAACACCTTTTCTATCGGGAACGATGGTTTAAAGAAGACCGCTCGACGGTGAAAGCGTATGAGGAAAGGCTCATAGTGACGTTCTCTCCGGCATATGCCCTCTACCAACGTCAGTTGAGAGCTCGGCATATAGAGAAGGCTCTGAGAATGATAGAGCGGAAGTCGGAAAAATCAAGACAGACGCAGCAGGATCCCAGAAGACTCATATCCACTGCCAAATATACGGATGCGGGAGAGCTGGCGGAAAACACCGTGACGAGCCTTGACGTGGAACTTATTGAAAAAGAAAAGACCATGGACGGCCTGAACTGTGTCGCCACACGTCTGGAAGGCTCTGTGGGCGACATCCTTCATGTGAACGGCTACCGCTATGAGATAGAACACCTGTTCCGGGTGACCAAGACCGAGTTCGACGCACGTCCCGTATATCTGCGCCGGGCAGACAGGATCAGAGCCCATTTCGCAATCTGCTTTGTCGCATTGTTACTGCTCAAGGCCTTCCAGAAACAGGTAAACGCAGGCCTTGGCGAAAATAACCGCTATTCATCCGAGCAGATAATAGATGCCTTGGCGGGTATGGACTACAACATGGTAAGGGGGACAGGCTATGTGCCGGCTTACTCCGCAACCACACTGCGGTCAAGATGCTGTGAGACGGCCAATCTTCCCATAGACAGACAGATAGTATTGAACCGTAAAATGCGGCAGTATCTTAAAGTGTTAAATAAACGTTAAATTTTGAACAGATAAATTTGTTAGAACAATCGGACACTCATAAATACCTGAGTGCCCGATTGTTATATGGTATAACTCCCAAACTCGGGAAGTTAAGAAAATTAGTGCGATTCCGCAACATTTGGAGAAATGAACATGTCGGCGCATCGAACGGGGCGCGTATATAAAAAAAGATTGATTGTCATCCCGACACTCAATCTTGCGTTAACCTTAAAAATCTAATACCATGAAAAACTCAATGCAAAATTACAAAATATTTTTAAAAACAATGCTGTACAACATAAAAATTTTCTTGAATTTAAAATAAATTAACTATACCAATAATATATGGTATAAAATTAACAAATATTAATAATACAATCAATAATCGTATTAAAATAACAAAGGACTATAAATAATAATCTTTAATAGGATTATTACGGTCGTCAAGTTCAAACACCCATGGCTTACCGGTGGGTATTTCCAGCTTCAGCACTTCTTCAGGCGTAAGATGTTTGAGCATCATTACCAATCCCCGCAGCGAATTTCCATGGGCCACGGTTAGGACATCTCCATAATGATGCAGCGCAGGAATTATCTTCTCTTCCCATACGCAGCGCACTCGGTCGATGGTAAGTTTAAGGCTTTCGGTAGCCGGCAGTTCATCGGTGCTGAGCGAAGCGTAACGGGGATCGTTGCCGGGATGACGCGGATCGTCAGGAGCCAATGCGGGAGGAGTCACGTCGTAGCTTCTGCGCCATATATGGACTTGCTCCGCTCCGTATTTCTCAGCAGTGTCGGCTTTGTTGAGACCCTGCAAGGCACCGTAATGCCGCTCGTTAAGATGCCAGTCTTTCACAACCGGAACCCAATTGCGGTCCATTGCGTCCGAGGCAAGCTGAAGAGTATGGATGGCACGTTTCAAGTACGATGTGAAATAATATTCCGGCAAGATACCGGCTTCTTTGATTTTTTTGCCCGCTTCCACAGCTTCAGCGCGACCTTGGTCTGTGAGATCCACATCCGTCCACCCTGTGAAAAGATTCTTTAGATTCCATTCGCTTTGGCCGTGCCTGAGCAATATCAGATGTCGCATATCTATATTTAATATTTTCTTAATTTAACTTTTCAACCTCGCTTCGGTCTAATTTGTTCGGACAATACAATGATTTTATATATTAGGTGTTAATATAACAGCATCTTGGTCATATAACCCAAATAACCCCAATAATTAGGAAAATGTCGGAAAAGGTAAGATATAAGGGACTGTCGTCGGAGGAAGTCTCCGAAAGTCGCGTCAAATACGGTGTCAACGTATTGACTCCTCCTGAAAAAGAATCCTTGTTCATGAAATTTCTCGGAAAATTCAAGGATCCGTTGATAATAGTCCTGTTGATTGCCGGTGTGTTGTCAATCGGCATATCCTTTTATGAATATTATGGCCTTAATGAAGGTCCGACGGTATTTTTTGAGCCGGTCGGTATTTTTATGGCCATTCTGCTTGCCACAGGATTGGCGTTTATTTTTGAGGTGAAAGCTGACCGGGAGTTCGCCATACTGAATCAAGTAAACGACGATGAGCCTGTATATGTGATCCGAGACGGGAACGCCGTCAGAATCCCAAAGAAGGATGTGGTTGTGGGAGATATCGTGATGCTCAACACTGGAGAAGAAATACCGGCCGACGGGGAATTGCTTGAGGCCGTGTCCATGAATGTCGACGAGTCCACGCTCACCGGTGAGCCGGTTTGTCATAAGACCACAGACCCCGAGCAATTCGATCCCGATGCCACATTCCCTTCCAACGAGGCTATGCGCGGCACGAAAGTTATGGAAGGACACGGCATAATGCGTGTGAAGCGCGTCGGAGACGCTACGGAGAACGGCAAGGTGTTCAAAGCCGCCCAGATCGACGACAGTGTAAAGACGCCTTTGGACGAACAGCTTGGCAAACTCGGCAAACTTATTTCATGGGCATCCTACACTATAGCCGCGCTTATTGTGGTGGTGCGCATGGTGATGTTTTTCATCACATATCCTGATTTTGATGTAGTGTTGTTGCTGGCATATCTGTTGCAATCCCTCATGGTGGCCGTCACATTGGTTGTAGTGGCGGTTCCGGAGGGTTTGCCCATGGCTGTGACGTTGTCGCTCGCATATTCCATGCGGAGAATGCTGAAGACAAACAATCTGGTGCGTAAGCTTCATGCCTGCGAGACAATGGGAGCTATCACCGTGATCTGCACGGACAAAACCGGAACTCTGACGCAAAACCAGATGCAGGTCTACAAGACCAATTTCTTCGGACATCCCTCAGATGATGTCCTTTATGAAGGAATCGCCGTCAATTCCACGGCGCAGCTGGACCGCTCTCACCAAAAGCCCCAGGTACTGGGCAATCCCACGGAAGGGGCCTTGTTGTTGTGGCTTGAGTCGCGTGGTGTGGATTATGTGGAAGTGCGTGAGAAAGTGGACCGTGTGGAAGAGCTTCCCTTCAATACCGAACGGAAATACATGGCCACGGTTGTCAAGTCTTCCACTGGAGAGAAGATCCTATACGTCAAGGGAGCTCCGGAAATAGTGTTCGGTATGTGCCGCGACACATCGGGTGTGACCAAAGAGGAAATCGACGTCCTGTTGCTTGAATATCAGAATCAGGCCATGCGTACTCTTGGATTCGCATATCAGGTGTTGAAACCTGGTGACAGGACCATAGAAGAGAGCAGGGTTGTTGCCGATAATCTGGTTTTTCTTGGGATTGCCGCCATATCCGATCCTGTCAGGGCAGACGTTCCGGATGCGGTCCGTGAAGTCACTGGCGCCGGTATAAAGGTTAAGATCGTAACTGGCGACACACCCGGCACCGCCAAGGAGATAGGGCGTCAGATAGGTCTGTGGAACGATGAGACCGATACTGAGAAGAATATAATAACCGGAACGGAGTTCGCCGCGCTCACGGACGGAGAATTGCGTGAGCGTGTAGGGGCTCTGAAGATCATAGCCCGCGCCCGGCCTATGGACAAGAAACGTCTGGTTGAGGCATTGCAGGCCAACAACGAAGTTGTGGCTGTGACCGGCGACGGTACGAATGACGCGCCTGCTTTGAAGGCGGCGCACGTAGGTCTTTCCATGGGCGACGGTACGGCTGTGGCAAAAGAGGCTTCCGATATCACCATTATCGACAATTCTTTCGCTTCCATAGGACGTGCCGTTATGTGGGGTCGGTCTCTGTACCGCAACATACAGAGGTTCATATTGTTCCAGATGACGGTGAATGTGGCGGCCTGCCTGATAGTGCTTGCCGGAGCCTTCATGGGACTGCAGTCGCCGTTGACGGTGACGCAGATGTTGTGGGTGAACCTGATTATGGATACGTTCGCGGCTATGGCGCTGGCTTCTCTCCCACCGTCGGGAAATGTGATGAAAGACAAACCGCGATCGCGTTCGGCGTTCATTATCAACAATGCGATGTGGAGACGCATCATTGGCGTCGGAGGGGCCTTTTTCATAATTCTCTTCGTGATACTCTATTATTTTGAACATACCGGTCTGGCGAACCTTGCGGAGTTCGGAAGATTGCCTATGGGAGTAAATACCGGTTTGACGCCTTATGAATTGTCCTTGTTCTTCACGATCTTCGTATTCCTCCAGTTCTGGAATATGTTCAACGCAAGGGCCTTCGAGACCGGACGCTCGGCATTTCATTTCAAGGGATGCCAGGGATTTGTGGAAATAGCCGCCATCATCCTGTTCGGCCAGATATTGATAGTGTCTTTCGGAGGACGTTTTTTCAATGTGGTTCCCCTTCGCATAGATGATTGGATCATAATTATCTCGTTCACATCTTTGGTTCTTTGGATCGGCGAGCTCTTCCGAATTGGGCTTGTCCGAAAACAGAGACATGGGGCTTGACTATAAACTCTTATTTATTATAACTGTTTATAAAGAAAGCAAATTCATAAAGTTTATAAAGACTCATGGAAATAGAAAATACCATAGGGAAAGAGGCGAGGGAAAATGCGGCTTATATGAACATAATCGACCGCGTAAGCGTGAGGATGTATGCCGACAAGAGGGTGTCGGACGAACATATCTCGGACCTGCTGCATGCGGCTATGAGCGCACCGAGCGCAGTGAACCGGCAGCCGTGGGAATTTATAGTCGTGAATGATCCGGAACTGCTTGAGAAATTGTCCGAGGCTCTACCTTATGCCAAAATGACAGCGCATGCGTCCGCGGCCATAATAGTCTGCGGTGAGACGACGAGATTTTTGGACGGACTCGACTCGACCCTCTGGGAGCAGGATCTGTCGGCGGCTTCGGAGAATATACTGCTTGCCGCGCATGCCTTGGGACTTGGCGGAGTGTGGACATGTCTATATCCTCACGAAGAACGTATTGCTCCCGTGAGATCGATTCTGAATATCCCGGAGAACATAATTCCGTTCAATGTCATACCGGTGGGCTATCCGGCAAAGCCTCACGCCCCGATGGACAAATGGCATCCTGAACGGATCCATATCAACCGTTTCAAATAAGGATTCAAAGGTTGGATATCTCGGAGATGTCGATAATATTGTGGAGAATGGCGTAGATAGTAAGGCCCGCCGGGGAATGTATCTGGAGTTTGGCCGCGATGTTGCGTCGGTGGGTAGTGACGGTATGCACCGACAGGCATAGAGTATCCGCGATTTCCTTGTTGGACATTCCTTTCGCCACAAGAGCTATTATCTCCTTTTCACGGTTGCTGATTGTCCCTCCGGAATCGGGGGTCTCCACTTGTTCGGTCTCTGCATCCTGAGCGCTGTCGGATTCCTTGTCCTTCATCCTCTGTTCCAGCATTATCCCTTCCGGCATGAAAAGCTTGTTCTCGATGGCCCAGTGCGACAGCAGATCGTTTTCAACGTTGATTATGTCGTACAGGGCGTAAGTCAGGATGTTGTTGGTGCTATGCGGATAGTGACGGATAATGATGTCTTTGAGTTCCTGGAGCTTTCCCACCATGTCCTCATGGTTGAGCGAATATTCCGACAGATTGCATGAGTCGTCTTTTTTTCCTGACGCAAGATTGCGTATGTGAGGAAAAATCACGTCATTTTCATACTCCATGTGCCTGTGGACTTCCTGCATGTAATTGTCGTAATATTTCAGTATAAGGAATCCTGCGTCGTTGGCGTCCACGCAATTGATGGCTTTTATCAGTTTCTCGCGGATGGATGGGAGTATGAAATCCAGAAAATAGGAATGGGCGTCTTCCAGATAGTCAATCAGTTGGAGAATATCGGTCCTCAGGCCGTCATTGGGATGGCCGCTGATAAGGTTGGCCACCGCAAGAAAGGTATCGGTGTCGATGCCTTCGTTACGGCATATCTCTTTAATTGAACTGTCTCCGAATCCCAGAGGGATGCGGAACCGGTTTATCACCAGAAGCAGTAGGTTATTGTCGTCTACCAAATCGCGAAGCCTGTCGTCGGCGACATAAAGCTTCGGGCCATTATCTTTTGTCATATACACAGTCACGCCTCAAATTCGTTGCAAAATTAGCGAATTTGAGGCGTAAATGCGATACTTAAAAGTGATTATTTTGCTGCAGAAATCCTTTTTTTGCGTGAAGAATACAACATATACAGGCCCAGAATCACGAATGCCGCGAGAATAAGGGCCATTTCCGTCTTATGTTCCAGGGGAGCGACCCATATTTCCTTGAAAAGGTTGTTTCTGCCCATTATTTCGACAGGAGTCCACAACACTACCACCGTCGCGATGGACATGCGGATATTGGCACCCCATGAAGGTATTCGCAATTGACGGGCGAACATGAAACATGCGCCTATGAAGCATCCTGCGCCGACAAGAATCGTCACCGGATGGCTGTCGCCAAGAAAGACAGGGTCGTAGCAGAACATCAGCAGCAGATAGGAAGCCCACATTATCATGATGAACTCCATGAAAGTCACGATCGAAGCATGACGAGTCATGGGGCGGGCGCATATTTCGCTTTTGCGTCCGCGGAACAGCTGACGCTGGCACCAATTGATGAAATTGCAGCCGTTGCGTGTGCTGAAGATGTACATTATCATCACCATCATGAAGAACCCGAAGGATGCGGGCATTATCAGATACTCCGGACGTGTCACGACTTCCCCGGAGGCCGGATCCAGCATGGGCTGTGTGCCGAAACGGTTGGCGAAATACATGAACAGAAATTCCACCCAGCCTGTCCAGAAAAACAGGGCGCCGAAAAGCCCCCAGAGCGTCTGGCGGGTATCCCCTTTGACGAAAACGCCAAGGACCACCATCAGCATGCCGGCGAATCCCATTGCAAAAGCCGAGTAATGCAGGGCCGTGGGGCTCATGAAGTGTTCCATCAGGATCATCAGCGCGTGACCCAGGGGCATGGTGAACAGAACGATCAGAAATGAAGAGATCGCTTTGAAAGGATATTTTTTCGCAGTCATATGTCAGTAAATGTCAATGCTTACGCCGACAGATAAGGAGGTGCCGTCGGTAAGCGGACAGTTGAGATAATAATATTTGGGTTTGTAATTGAACAGATTGTCCACGGCCAGGTCCAGACGTACATATTTGCCGAACGACTGGGAGAGCGACAGTTTCCATAATGTGTAGGGAGGATAGTCCACGGTCACCGTGCCGGCCTGGATGTCATAGTAATCCTTGTATTCCACATTCTGTACTCCGGATAGTACACGGCCGTTCAGGGATGCGGAGAGCATGTAGTTCTTTGAGAACCTGTGCTCATATCCGGCTCTGGCGGTAATGGAATGCTGGCGCGCGGGAATGTATTGATTGTTGCTGACATTCCCCTCCTTGTCCTTGGGCACGCGCTCTTTTACATAGGCATAGGTAAGCTTGGCCGAAAGGCCGTTGTCCCATTTGCCCTGCACTGACGCTTCGCCGCCGAAAACGGAATAATGTCGGAGGTTGACGTAATCGAGCAGCAACTGGTCGGGGTCGTTCGGAAGAGCGTAGGGGAGGCCGGTGGATATTCGGTTGCGGATGTCGTTGTAATAAAACGACAAAGTGTAATTCAGAGGGCCGTGGGTATAGTCGGCCGACAAATTGAAGTTATGGCTTGTCTCCGGTTTCAGGTCGGGGTTGCCTTTAACTATCCAGATTCCGGCCATGTCGAATTCATAATACTTCTCCTTAAGGGTAGGCGCGCGGAATCCCATGCCGTATCCCAGACGGATATTGAGGTCGAAACGCGGTTTATAACGCACGGAGACCTTTGGCGTGACATGTGAATCCTTGTTGTTGGAGAAATAGTCGTAACGCAAAGCACCGACCACTTCCCATCTCGGGTCGATAATCCAGTCGTACTGGGCGAAAGCGTCGAAAGAGATCTGGCTGTGTCTCGGATCCGTAAGCTTTGTGTTGTTCATGTAATCGCGCATGAAGTCGGCGCCGGCGGACAGAATGTCGCCGCTTTCAAAAGAATGGTTGTACAAAGCCCTGACGGAGTTCTGCACGTTGCTGTAGTCGCGGATCTCCAGTTTGTTGATTTTGTAGAATGTGGATTTGTCGTATTGGTCGAACGAGTACGACACTTCCAGCCGGTCCTCCCTTGTAATGTCCCATTCTGCCCGGAGGCCTCCAGTGAAATCGCGGTAACGTTCGGGGGAATCCTCCGTACGGGTTGTCTGCCGGTAGTAGAATCCTGCGCGTGCCGTCAGTTTCAGATTGTCTATTGGGCTGTACGTCAATTTGTCGGCCACATTCCAGATGGAGTTGCCGTAAATTGTGGTTATGACTCTCGTCACAGGGTTTTCGGCACTGTGGACGTCATAGTTGTCTATATGGTATCGACTGCCCGTAAGGATATTCTGTACGCGTTTGCTCCTTAATGCGAGGCCTAAATTGTAGCGTTGTTCACTGTGCTTTCCCACGCGGGCGTCGGCTGTGACGCGCCAGGGATTCGAGGCCTTCTTGGTTATGATGTTGATCACGCCCCCTCCGGCGTTGCTGCCGTAAAGTGCGCTGGAAGCACCCTTGACTATCTCGATGTGGTCCACGTTCGACATGTTGAGACGCGAGAAATCAACATCGTCCATGGTTTCTCCCGCCAGTCGCTCCCCGTCCACAAGAAACAGGATGCTTTGACCTCCCTGGCCGTTGAAATTCAGATGAACCTGCTGATTCATCGCGTAGGAGAATTCTACGCCGGGCATTTCCTGTTGCAGCAGGTCCTTGATGTCGGTGGCGTCGGATTGCTCTATGTCCTTGGACGTAATCAGACGGGTTTGCACCGGCGTGTCCTTCAGAAGCTTGGGCGTGCGTGTGCCGGTGACTACGAATTCATCGAGCGTGACGTCATCGTAGGCCGCTGAATCCGCTGCCGTCGACGACAGGGATTGACCTGCCCATAGCTGTGCATGGGGCGCCGCGAGGCAATACAGTACCGGGAGCAATCTCGACAGATTCATAGGGGATAACGGTAATTTATCGTCATGTGGCACTTGGTGCCCAGTGCGTTCTGATAATTCTCAAGTTGGATTGCTGCGTATTCCCCTTCGGGAGTGCGCATTATGAATATATGATTGTTGAGCGTGAATTTTGGAGGGAACGGAGGTATGTCCACTTTGAGCCATGACGAGAGGACATCGTTTGTCTCGATGCCCTGGTTGCCGATTAAACCCAGCAACATACGGTCTTGAATCACCCATACGTCGGTTTCGTTCCACTTGTCGGGTGTATATGTCAGAGTGTCGTAATATTTTCTGTCTTCCGGCAACTGGTCCATGGAAGTGAATTCTGTGGCTGCGACCGAACATCCGTTAGTGCGTGCGTTGTTGCGGTGGACGGCCAGTGTCCAGGATTCAGGTTCCTTCTGTGCGGCGGTCGGAGCAAATTCGCGGAATTCACGGTTTGACAGACCGGAGCCGTATACGTCGTACCAGTATGTGTATAATCCGTTCTTTCCGTTTCCTTCGGAGGCGTCAAGTTTATGCAGAGGAACGTCGAATGACTGCCATAGCGCGGAAGGATTGCCATCCTCATCAAGATCGATAAGGGCGTTGAAATCAATGTAATGCCATTTGGTCCAGTCGGAAGCGTCCAGATAGAGTTGTCCCGCGGAGGTCTCGGTTATCTCGGCCGGGGGCTCGTCGTAGATGCCCGACATGATTCCGTTGCACGACGGGAGCGTTGTCGTGAATGCTCCCGCCGTCAACAGGGTGGTTATCAAACTTCTTATGGTCATTACTTGGAGCCTGTGTAGGATGAGCTCAGGGCAAACGGCATCGCGCCTAATTTGAAGTCGTTCTTCAGCTCGACTTTGTTGCCGTCGAACTTCAGGGTGATTTCACTGGTTTCGCCCAACGGATAATTGTTGTCCATTGTTGTCTGGCCGTCGCTGACGGCGGTGAAATGGCGTGACAGCCCGTCGTTGCTGTAATTGCGGTAATAGGCTTTCTTGGTTTCGTCGTACGATATATTTTTGACAGTCAATGCCCCGAGAGTCAGATCGCCCATCATCGTGCCGGTGAGATGATATTCGCTCAACGTGACGTCGATAGTTCCGTCGGCGTTCACTGTGACATTCACTGCGTCATTGTCGGCGCTGTAGGTCCACATCCCTCCGACGGTCACGCTTACTGTGCCGTTATAAGAGCCTGCTACCGAGGGCTCCTCGGTGTCGAACGTCATTTGTTTGATGTCATCGATGGCTATTGTCTGTACCGAACCGTCGTTAAGTTCGATTTTCAGAATTTCTGTTTGTGCGGTGGCGGTCAGTGCCATGGAGAGGGCGAGTGCGCTGATTATAGTTTTCATCGTTATTCTATCGTGTTTTACTGTTTTACTACTTTTATTGACTGTTTTCCGGCGCGTACAATGTAGACCCCGTCGCCGAGTCCGTTGAGCGACACGGAATCCATACCGTTGGCCACTCGGACGCCGGACATGTCGTATACATTGATTTCATTGCCTGCGCAACTGAAGACATTCCCGGAATAAGAATATTTGGTGACGTCTGTGAGATTTTTGATTCCGGATTCATCCTTGACGAATGTGAATTTTTTTACGTCCGCACGGGGATAACTGGTTTCCGCTCCCGTTGATTTGATGGTGAAGTCATTTCCTTCGAAAGTCACCACAGGATTGCCGGCCAATGAATAAAGCGCTGTTTTGCCGTCATTGAACTCGATGCGCAACGCCTTGTTCTCGGCTTTGGCAAACGCGGCGCAACATAAAAGTGCTATTAGCGCGTATGTTTTTTTCATTTATTGCTTGATGTTATTGTATTGACTGTTATGTTTTCGGTTGCAAAGTTATAGCTTTTTTATGGTGTCTGCAATCCTTTAAATTTAGTATTGTTATAAAATCAATGATTTTGCTTAATACCTAAAATCCGTTATTAACATAATTAACAAAAATAAGGACATAAGTCCGTTCTCGGGCTTATGTCCTTTTTATCAATGTTCCTTATTAATGACTGTTATTTCTTCAGGTTGAGGCCGATCTCGATCTGGGTGGTATTGTCGATGACGTCAGCCATGGACTTGAGCATGTCGGGGAGGAAAGCGGCGAACATTCCCATGCTTGGATCCTGACTTACCATGGCCACGATCATATCGATAACCTGCTGGTCTTTGAGCATCGGGGATATTTGCTTCAGCAAGGGAAGAAGCACATCGGTGCCGAGATACAATTTGAGGTCGGAGCCGTTAAGATTGTAATGCATGGGGACACCGTCGCCCAACATGGGAGTGAGTTGAGCCAGAACGTTGGGGATGAGCGAGTCAAGACCGGGAATTGTTACGTCGGCGCGAGTCTTCTTCATCTGGGGTATCTCTCTGTCGGCCAGCGCGATGCCCCAGGGGTTAAGATACAGACGCATGTCGGAAGTGCCTGTCACGGCGTACTGGGCTACATTTGCAGGACTTGTCAGAACGGTAGGATTCTCGCTGAGATCGTCTTCGTCCACATATTTTGCGATGATGTTGCCGTCCGACTGGAAGTTGACTTGCTTGAGTGCGCGGTTGAGGGCCTCGGGCATCGTGGCCGTATTGTTGTTGAGGATAGGCATGGCCATAACCAATGACAACAGACTCTCGACGGGCAACGGCGAACCAAGGAAGTTGAGGTTGGCGTCGCTCTTCCATACCACGTATACCGGATTGGAGGTGATGGCGCCGTAGTTGTCGCTTGAGAAGTCGTCATTGATGGCATAGGGCAGCGGAGTCCAGTCTCCGACGAGGGTCTTGTCCTTCAGCGTCAGGTCGGTGATGTTGACGGTCAGCTCTTTGTCCGTTACGGTTCCGGCGTAGTTGAATGTGCAGTATTCAGTTTCTTGATTGCCGCTGAATGTGGAGTTGTCGGTTCCGTTCACGAGGGTTACGTCGAGAGTCAGGACTTTCGAACCGGGCACCGGACCGGGGCACTGTACTTTGTCGAGACCCGGTATCGAGACTCCGTCCATTTCGTCAAGATCAGAGAAGTCCATTGTGCTGCTCAGCTTGATTGTGGCCTTGAATCCGTCTGAGGCGTTCTGCGTGAACTCGGCGGTCTGGCCTATCATCGGCTCCCCGTTTACTGTTAGAGTGAGGCCGTTGTCGTCATCGAATGTGTTGGCGGGATAGATGATGGGTTCCGGATCATTCTTGCCCCCGCAGGAGCACATAACACCTACGAGCGTAAAGACGCTCAGTAAATTCAGAATCTTTTTCATTCTTTATTTATTTTGTTACAATCTGTAACTTTTACCAATTCAGTTTTGACTTTTTGGACACCCTCTTTTCAAGAAGGTAAAGACTAAAATATTATGGGATCTGGAGTATCAACAGGTTTATGAGAAAAAGGATATAATCAGGAATTGAATGTCAACGTTATTCTGAAGTATATTTTAGTGTATCGCCAAAATATACAGTGGCTTTAAAGATGTGCACCTATAAATAAATGAATTATTATTTGTATAATGCACAACTCTTTCGAATATGATATCGGGACGGGAATGTCAGATTTCGATTTCACCGTCAATGGAACCTTGATCTTCCCATTTGCCGATGGTAGTTCTTTCGAGTGTAATGCCATTCTTGGAGACTCGCAACGTCACGGAAAGCATTTTGCCGCCGTCGAGCGTTGTAAGAGGTTGCCCTTCAACCGTCGTTTCAGGCAGCGTGAACTCACGGCTCTGCCCGTCGAGCGTCACCGTCAGCTTCACGCCGTCCCTGTTTTGGG
>OGQO01002110.1_pt1 | contig 16332 bp, 14 predicted proteins | sample 1553241 | NCBI WGS metagenome assembly OGQO01 (sample SAMEA2579933, study PRJEB22360) | human gut metagenome | biome: human gut; feature: human-associated habitat; material: faeces | place: Denmark | collected 2008/2010
CATCAGCGAAGCTTGCCCACAAGGGGAGGGAACCCGGCCGACATAGCGGCCTATCTCCGGCATTTCGCCGGCAATGGCGCCGGGTCTGCGTTTTACGACGAGGAATATCTCGATGACGATGAGCTCCGCGAGGAGTATGTGATGACAAGGCTGCGTCTTGCCGATGGCTTCCCGGTCGACGAGTTCAGACATAGATTCGGAGAAGCCAGGGCCGACATGCTGCTGGCTAGCGCGTCTCGATGGGAGCGAAGGGGGCTTCTGACAGTGGACGACGATATGGGAGGGAAAAGAATATCGCTGACGCCACATGGCGTTATGGTATCCGACGAGATAATTGCCGACCTCATGTAGGGGCCGAAAGCTCCGGGTGATGGTCTGAACAGTGACCGAGGGGTATTTGTTTTGCATTTGTTGCTTTTTGAAGAATAAAATTCGGCAGAAGGCTTGTTATATGAAAATTTTTATCTAATTTTGCAGCTTTAAGTAAAATGAATTCCGTCTATGGGCTGTTTCGATAATAAAATCATCTTTACAAAGATGCATGGAGCCGGCAATGACTATATCTATATCGACGGCCGACATGCCCTCCCGGCAAATCTCCCATTACTCGCCCGCCAGATCAGCGACCGTCATTTCGGTGTCGGTGGCGACGGCCTTGTGGTGCTGATGGATTCGGAGGTAGCCGACTACAGGATGCGCATGTTCAATGCCGATGGCTCTGAAGCGGGTATGTGTGGCAACGCGGCTCGCTGCATCCTTAAATTCCTTCATACACGCTATATCAGCCATGCCACATCGATTACGCTCGAGACAGGCTCAGGCGTGCGGCATGTGTCGTTTGTCAATCCGGATTACAACACAGAGGATTTCCAGAAGACGCCGGTCACGGTCGATATGGGCGAGCCTCATATCCGTCCCGACGAGATTCCCATCGATGCCGAGGGCGATGGCCCGGTGGCGGGTAAAAGGATTGATCTTGACGGCACGACTGTGGAGATCGCCGCAGTAGGGATGGGTAATCCCCATGGTGTGGTGTTCACCACCGACCTCAGCGACCGGATGGTGCTCGAGATAGGCCCTCGGCTTGAGACGGCTTCAGTTTGGCCGGAGAAGGCGAATATTGAATTCGCGCAAGTCATCGACCGTACACATATCAAGATGCGCGTGTGGGAACGCGGCACAGGAGAAACCATGGCTTGCGGCACCGGTGCCTGCGCCGTGGTCGTGGCCGCTGTCATTCAGAATCTCACCGGGAGATCGGTAGAGGTTGAGGTAAAGGGCGGACGTCTGAAGATAGACTGGGATGAGAAGAGCGGGCATGTTTTGCTTACAGGGCCGGCTGTAGTTGTGGCCGACGGCTTCTACTATCCCTACGACGCGATGACAGAGGGTGTGGTGTGAAGGGTTCAGGTTGAAATCACGACAGCAAGAATATATTTAATTTAAGGTAAAGAAGGATTATATAGGTAAATAAGAAAATGGTCAAAGTCAATGAGGGCTTCCGGCAGTTGCCGGAGTCATATCTCTTCTCGGAAGTAGGCCATCGGGTAGCCGCCTACAGAAGCGCCCATCCCGACGCCGACATCATACGCATGGATATCGGCGACGTGTCGCGGCCGTTGTCGCGTCTTGTGGCCGCGACCCTGTGCGACGCGGCGGCCGGGATGGCCACTCCGGAGGGATTTCATGGCTATGGTCCCGAGCAGGGATATGGCTTCCTGCGCGAAGCTATAGCGCAGGGCGACTATCGGCGGCATGGCATCTCCATAGCCGCCGATGAAATTTTTGTCAGTGACGGCGCCAAGTGCGACCTCGCGGGTCTCGGCGAAATCCTTTCACGGGATTGTCGCGTGGCGGTTCCCGATCCTGCCTATCCGGTGTATGTCGATGACAATGTTCTGCAGGGGCGCGGCGGCGACTACCGCGACGGACGCTGGTCGCGGTTGATATATCTGAACGCTGATCCCCTCGATGGCTTCATGGCGCCTTTGCCCGAAGGCGATGCGCCAGACGTCATTATGATGTGTTATCCCAACAATCCTACGGGCACATCCATTTCCCTTCAGCGTCTCCAGCAATGGGTGGACTATGCGAGAAGCCACGGCTCGCTGATCATCTACGATTCGGCTTACGAGGCATACGTGCGTACTCCCGGCATGGTGAGAAGCGTATATGAAGCCGAAGGGGCCCGGGAAGTGGCCATAGAGGTGAGGAGCTATTCGAAGACAGCCGGCTTCACCGGTCTGCGCTGTGGCTACACGGTGGTGCCTTCCGACCTTACGGGACGCTATGCCGACGGCAGCAAGGTGAGGCTGCGAGACCTCTGGCTACGCCGGCAGACCACCATGTTTAACGGAGCATCCTATCTGAGTCAGAAAGGCGCCGCTGTATTATATACGGAGGAAGGGGAGCGCGAGGTGAGACGTTCCACCGACTACTATCTACGCAACGCGGGCATGATAAGGGAAAGTCTGCTTAAGGCCGGATTCCGCGTATCTGGAGGCATCGACTCTCCATACGTGTGGACATCACTCGAAGGAGAGGAAGACTCATGGAGTCTTTTCGACAAAGTGCTCGACCTCTGCCATATCTCGACCACTCCTGGCGAGGGATTCGGCAGCAACGGACGCGGATTCCTGCGGCTCACCGGCTTCAATACTTTCGAGAATACAAAGACGGCGATGACGCGCCTGGTGGATGCCCTCGGAAAGCATTGAGCTTTACATTATAAAAGAATATAAAGATCAGATCTTAATAACTGTTTTTCAATTACTGTCCGAATTATGTCAGATTTAAGATTCAAGAGTGTGGAGGAGGCATCGTCGCGCAAGGCGGTCAAGGTGCAGCTTCCGGAGGAAAGGGTGGAGAAATATTACGGCTGCAAGGTATTCAACCGTCAGAAGATGTTTGAATACCTTCCCGCGCAGGTGTTTGACGCCCTTGTGAAGGCAATCGACAACAAGGAGCCCCTCAGCCTGGAGGTGGCCGACAAGGTAGCCGAAGGTATGAAGCGCTGGGCCATCGACAGCGGTGCACGCCACTATACCCACTGGTTTCAGCCTATGACCGGGGGCACGGCGGAGAAGCATGACGCCTTCATCGAGCATGACGGCAAGGGGGGAGTGATCGAGACTTTCTCCGGCAAACTCCTTGTGCAACAGGAGCCTGACGCATCGAGCTTCCCCAACGGAGGAATCCGCAACACTTTCGAGGCACGCGGATATTCAGCATGGGACATCTCGTCGCCCGCCTTCATCCTCGACAACACCCTCTGTATCCCCACCATCTTCATCTCCTATACGGGAGAGAGCCTCGACTACAAGACGCCGCTTCTACGTGCGCTCAACAGCGTGGACAAGGCCGCTACCCGCATCGCACGCTATTTCGATCCGGAGGTGCGCCACGTGACGTGCTATCTGGGCTGGGAGCAGGAATATTTCCTCGTCGACGAGGCATTGTATGCTTCCCGCCCCGACCTCGCGATGACAGGCCGGACCCTCATGGGCCACGAGAGCGCCAAGAACCAGCAGCTCGAAGACCATTATTTCGGCGCCATCCCGAGCCGCGTGGAGCAGTTCATGCTCGACCTCGAGCTTGAATGCCACAAGCTCGGTATCCCGGCCAAGACTCGCCACAACGAGGTGGCTCCCAACCAGTTTGAACTTGCTCCGGTGTTTGAGGAAGCCAATCTCGCCAACGACCACAACCTGCTGCTGATGTCGGTGATGAACGAGGTGGCACGCCGCCACAACTTCAGGGTGCTGCTCCATGAAAAGCCCTTCGCAGGCATCAACGGCAGCGGCAAGCACAACAACTGGAGCCTCGGTACCGACCGCGGAGTGCTTCTCTTCGCCCCTGGCAAGACCCCGAAAGCCAATCTCCAGTTTATTGTTTTCGTGGCCAATGTGATGGCTGCCGTGCATCGCCACAACGCTCTTCTCAAGGCCTCGATAATCACCGCAACCAACGCCCACCGTCTCGGAGCCAACGAGGCGCCTCCGGCCATCATCTCGATGTTCCTCGGGAGCCAGCTCAGCCAGATTTTCGATGATATAGAGAGCAAGTCGATCGATGGCGAGATAAAGCTGGAGGGGAAAGGGGAGATGCGCCTTGATCTGGCCCAGATACCTGAGCTCCGCATTGACAACACCGACCGCAACCGCACAAGCCCTTTCGCTTTCACAGGCAATCGTTTCGAGTATCGCGCGGTGGGGAGCTCCGCCAACTGTGCCTCTGCTCTTATCGCCCTCAATGCAGCGGTGGCCGAGCAGCTCGATGATTTCGCCGACCGTGTCCAGAGGCGTATGGATGCCGGCGACACCATGGAGAAGGCCATGCTCTCCGAGGTGCGCCGTCTGCTCAAGGAGAGCCGTGCCATCCAGTTTGACGGCAACGGCTACAGCGAGGAGTGGAAGCAGGAGGCCGCACGCCGCGGACTCGACACCGAGACATCGGCGCCGCTTATGTATGATGCATATCTTTCGAAGTCGAGCATCGACATGTTCACAAAGACCGGCGTGCTCACCCGCAAGGAGCTGGAGGCCCGCAACGAGGTGAAGTGGGAGATGTATTCCAAGAAGCTCCAGATTGAGAGCCGGGTGCTCGGCGACCTCGCCATCAACCACATCATACCCGCCTCCGTCAGATATCAGCGTCTGCTGCTCGACAATGGGTTTAAGATCAAGCAGCTGTTTGACTCCGACACCGCCCGACGCATCGGTGGCGCAGACATGGCCAGCATCGAGGAAATCGCTGCCCACGCCACCAGGATCAAGGAGCTTGTGGAACGCATGGTGAGCTGTCGCCACCGTGCCAACCGCATGCCCTCGGAGCGAGACAAGGCCATAGCCTACCATGACACAGTGGCTCCCCTCATGGAGGATATCCGCTCCCACATCGATGCCCTTGAGCTTATGGTCGACAACGAGATATGGCCTCTTCCGAAATACCGCGAACTCCTATTCATCCGCTGATCGCGTTTTCAGCCCGATATGCTACAACAAAAGCCATCGTGACGTCACGGTGGCTTTTGTCGTTTCGATAGATTGTGGCTTATGCCTCTATCATGGCCACGGCCGAATGATATTTCGCCATGTTGGAGGCTTTCTTTATCGCTTTCCATGCCTTTCGGCCGATCTCCGCCCCGGAGTATTCCCAGAACGGCGCGATCTTGGAGATAATCTGGCTGTCGCCACACAGTGTCTCTGTGTAGTGGGTGAGAAGCCGGCGGTGAAGCGCCAGCATATTCTCTATCCTTTTCTGGCGTGGCCATTCTCCACCCTCAAGATACTCGCTGAAAAGCGATGGCCGGCCCAATATGCCGCGGCCTATCATAATACCGGCGATGCCGGGATATCTCTCTGCTATCCCAGCGAGGTCGCCGGGAGTCAGGAGGTCGCCGTTGTAGACCACCGGATTTGTGCTCTCCCCGATAAACGCCTTCCACTGCTCCATGTCGACTGAGCCTCCGTATTGCTGACGGGCTATGCGGGGGTGCATCGTGATGTGGGTGAGCGGCAGGCGGTTGAGAGTCGGCAGGAGCCCGCGCCATTCATCCGGATTCTCATAGCCGAGGCGCATCTTCACCGAAAAGCTGATGTCGGGATTCTCTGACACGACTTTCTCGACAGCCTCGGCGGCATCGGGGTTAGCGATGGTGGCTGCCCCGCGTCCGCGTGCGGTCTGGAGCGGAAACGGACACCCCATGTTGATATCGATCTCCGTGGCGCCCAGATCCTTTATATGAGCCACCAGCCAGGAGAGTTCCTCGTGGTCTCTGAATATCACTTGCGGCACGAGCCGGATGCCTTCGTTGAGGGGAGTGGTGACATCCTTGATGTCTTTAGGGCGAAAACCCTCCTTTTCCTTACGGATAAACGGAGTGGTGAAGATGCATCCGGTGTCGTAGGTCTCATTATGGAAATGGCGGTAAGCCGCGTCGGTATGTCCCTGCACGGGAGCGAAATATAATGTGGTCATATCGGAAATGAGGATTAATCGGTGGGTAGGAATACAAACACTACAGCCCCGACGAGACACGCGAAGGCGGCGAGGTGGTTCCAATGCAGGCGCTCTCCCTGGAAGAAAATCATGGCGAGAAGAGTGAAGACAGTGAGCGACACCACTTCCTGTATCACCTTGAGCTGGAAGAGTGTAAAGGGACCGCCGTTCTCATGGAACCCGATCTTGTTGGCCGGCACCATGAAACAGTATTCAAACAGGGCCACCCCCCAGGAACATATAATCACCAGATAGAGCGGCCAGTTTTCTATCAGCCCCACATGCTTTAGTTTCAACTGGCCATACCAGGCCACTGTCATGAAGATATTGGAGATGACGAGAAGCAGTATTGTGATGAGCCCTAATTTCATATTTATTGTAAAACTTATAAACCTGCATTGCGGCGCAAAATTACAAAAAATAGTTTAAACGGCAATTATATCGGAGAGTAGCATTGAAAATTCTTGCATGGGAAATAGTTTGTGGTTAATTTTGCAGTCAGAAAGGGATCTGGCCGGTAGCGGGCTTCCGGCTGAGGCCAGGTCATTACAGCAATTATGTAAGCCAACGTTATGAATATAAGCAAAATCACGCCCCACATCGACTATGTGGGCATCAATGACCGTGTCACCGACCGGTTTGAAGGGCTCTGGCCGCTTCCTTACGGCGTCAGCTATAATTCCTATATTGTAAGAGACGAAAAGACGGCTCTTATCGACACAGTGGAGATCGGCTTTGTGGAAGACCTTCTCGCCCATATCCACGGCATTGACCAGAAACTGACCATCGACTATCTGGTGGTCAACCACATGGAGCCCGATCACTCCGGAGGCATCCCGGTGCTTCTCGAGGCTTATCCGGAACTCAAGCTCGTGGGCAACAGGCAGACCATCGGCATGCTCAAGGGCTTCTACCATATAGAAGACGACAGCCGCTTCATCGAGGTGAACACAGGAAGTTCTATTTCCCTTGGCGCCGTGACACTGAGCTTCACGCTCACGCCGATGGTGCATTGGCCCGAGACTATGATGACATATGTGGAAGAAGAGAAGGTGCTCTTCACCGGCGATGCCTTCGGCTGCTTCGGCGCCCTCAACGGCGGCGTCACCGACGGCGAGATGGTGACCGACCATTTCTTCGATGAGATGTACCGCTATTATTCCAATATCGTGGGCAAATACGGCCGCTTCGTGCAGAAGGCCATGCAGGCCGTCTCAGGTCTGAAGTTCGACTACATATGCCCGACCCACGGTCCTGTATGGCACAGCCGCATCCCGGATGTGGTGGACATCTACAGCCGGCTCAGCCTCTATGAGCCTGAAGACGGAGTGGTTATAGTCTACGGCTCGATGTACGGCAACACAGCGGCCGTAGCAGAAGCCCTCGCCACCAGACTGTGTGCCTGCGGCATAAAGAATATCAAGATCCACAATGCCTCGAAGAGCAACATGAGCTATATCATCTCCGATGCCTTCCGCTATAAGGGGCTGATTGTGGGTAGCGCTACATATTCCATGCGGATGTTCCCTGAGATAGAGCGGTTTATGACCGCAATGGAGACCCGCGAGGTGAAAAACAAGGTGTTTGCCGCTTTCGGCAGCTTCACATGGGCTCCTGCAGCGTTGCCGGCCATACTGGAAGCAGCCAAGCGAATAGGCATGGAGCCGGTGGCAACCCTCATGATGAAGCAGAGCGCCGACGCCGACACAATGGCTCAGCTCAACTCTTTTGCCGACAGTTTTGTTGAAGCTTATAATAAATGATCGCAATGGAAAGAAAAGTAGACATCGACCCCCAGGCCCTCATAGGGAGAATCTCTGATGTAGTCAGGGAGTATATCGACAACGAGGAAGACTATTCCGACAATGTGCAGCTCGCAATCAATCCCTCCGATCTGGGTCTGGAGATAGCCGATCCGGATGACGACCTGCCGGAGCTCGACTACTATCCGATGATGGATCTCGTGAGGATGTCGGCTTCCGAGCCCGGACGCTGGGAGCCCGACACCGACGCCATCTCCGATGTGGCATCCGAATATATACTCACCGAATAATCACCAAGCCCACCCTACATTTATTATAGGATGTTAGATCTCATATCCCTGTCCATCTTCGACGCAAGCCAGTTTTTCCAGTGGTTTGTGGAGAATGCCAACTATCTTTTCGTCTTCGTGTTCATGACGATCGAGAGTTCGTTCATACCGTTTCCCTCCGAGGTGGTGGTGCCACCGGCGGCATATCTCGCCTGCACCAACGCCGGAGCCGGCAGCGACATGAACATATATATGGTGGTGGTGATGGCCACCCTGGGTGCTCTCTGCGGAGCGTTTGTCAACTATTACATCGCGCTCTGGATCGGTCGCCCGGTCGTCTATCGGTTTGCCGACAGCCGCATCGGGCATGCCTGCATGATCAACCGTGAGAAAGTGGAGAAGGCCGAGGCCTATTTCGACAAGCACGGCGCCATCTCCACATTCATCGGACGTCTGATTCCCGCCATCAGGCAGTTGATATCGATTCCCGCGGGAATATCGAAGATGAATGTGGGCCAGTTCGCCATCTTCACCGCGCTCGGAGCCCTTGTGTGGAACACTGTACTCGCTCTGCTCGGCTACTGGCTGTCGCTCACAGTGAGTCCCGACATGCTCTTCGTTAAGGTGGAGGAATACAATAAATATCTGACATGGGCCGGCTACGGCATAGCCCTGCTATGTGTGGCCTTTATCTTATGGAACGCTTTCAAGCCCAAGCATAATAAATAAAACCTGACACCATAAAACCTGACACCATGAAAATATCACCCTCACTGCTGGCGGCCGATTTCGCGGCGCTCCGGCCCGATCTGGAGATGATCAACCGCTCGGCCGCCCACTATCTCCATCTCGACGTGATGGACGGCGTCTTTGTGCCCAATATATCGTTCGGATTTCCCGTGATGAATTCAGTGGCCCGGATCTCGACAAAGCCTCTCGACGTGCATCTGATGATAGTGGATCCTGACAAGTGGATATCGCAGGTGCGCGACACCGGCGCCGAGATCATGAATTTCCACTGGGAGGCATGCCGCCATGTTCACAGCACCGTGCAGCGCATTCACCAGGCCGGCATGAAGGCCGGAGTCACTATATGTCCGGCCACTCCCGTGGCAATGCTCGCCGACATCGTCGCCGACCTCGACCTTGTGCTGATAATGTCGGTCAATCCTGGCTTCGGCGGCCAGCCCTTCATCAGGCATTCGCTCGACAAAGTGAGGGAGCTGCGCCGCCTTATCATCGAGACGGGCTCGAAAGCCGAGATTGAGGTAGACGGCGGCGTCAATCTCCAGACGGGAGCGGAACTGGCAGAGGCCGGCGCCGACATCCTCGTGGCCGGTAGCGCCGTCTTCAAGGCTCCCGATCCGGAAGCATACATCAGGCAGCTCGCGGAGCTCTGAGCCCGGCCTGCCTCACTGGTCGCCACCGCGGCCTATCATATCGAGAAACTCGTCTTCCCCTATCATCGGGATGCCGAGTTTCTCGCATTTTTCACGCTTGGCAGGCCCCATGTTTTCTCCGGCCAGCACGAAGCTCGTCTTCTTGGATATGCTACCCGAGTTCTTGCCACTCTCGCGCTCAATGAGGTCTTTGTATTCATCGCGTGAGTGATGGGAGAATGTGCCGGATATGACGATCGTCTTCCCCACGAGGGCGTTGCCCGACACAGTGAGCTGCTCCTCGCTGAGGGTGAGCCTCACGCCTGCTTCCTTTAGACGCTCGATGTTGCCGACGTTGACCGGCTCGCGGAGGAAGTCGTAGATGTTGCGTGCGATTACCGGCCCAATGTCCTGTATGGCGGAAATCTCCTCCACATCCATCTCCATGAGGCGCTCCATGCTTCCGACACCCTTGGCCAGTCGCTTGGCGGTGGTCTCGCCGACATTGGGAATCGACAGGGCATAGATCACCCTCTCGAACGGCACCTCCTTGGAGGCCTCTATTCCCTTGATGATGCGTGAAGCCGTCTTATCTCCTATCCTGTCGAGCTTCGACAGCTTCTCGGCAGTGAGGTCGTAGAGCTGCCCGATGTTCTCCACCAGTCCGCAGGAGAAGAGAAGCTCGGCGGTTTCCTCGCCGATGCCGTCGATATCCATCATGCGGCGGGCGCAGAAATGCTCTATGCGTCCGGTGATCTGCGGGCGGCAGCCGTATTTGTTGGGGCATACCCATGCCGCGTCGCCGTAGATGCGTTCGAGCGGAGTGCCGCATTCCGGGCAATGGGTCACGTATTCTATCTTCGGGGCGTCCTTCTGACGCTTCTCGAGATCGACACCCACAATCTGGGGTATGATCTCCCCGGCTTTCTCCACGTAGAGCCAGTCGCCTTGATGGATGTCGAGTTCGGCCACAATATCGGCGTTATGGAGCGACGCGCGCTTCACGATGGTGCCCGAAAGCAACACCGGCTTGAGGTTGGCCACCGGCGTCACGATGCCCATACGGCCGGTCTCGAAGGTTACCTCCTGAAGCGGAGTGCAGGCCCGCTCCGGATTGAACTTGAATGCCACGGCCCAGCGCGGCGACTTGGCGGTGTAGCCGAGGTTGAGCTGCTGTCGCAGAGAATTGACCTTGAATACGAGTCCATCGGTGGCTACAGGCAGCTCCTTGCGGTGCTCGTCCCAATAGGCCACGAAATCATCCACTTCTTTCAGGGAATGGAGCAGGGCCATAGATTTCGACATCTTGAATCCCCAGTGCTCGGCGGCGAGCATGTTCTCGTAATGGTTGTCGTAGGGTAGATGGTCGCTGAGCAGGTAATAGAAGCGGGCGTCGAGATGTCGGCGTGCCACTTCGCGGGGATCCTGCATCTTGAGGGTGCCTGAGGCGGCATTGCGCGGATTGGCGAAGAGAGGTTCCTCATTATATGCTCTCTCGGCGTTGAGACGCTCAAACACCTCCCATGGCATGAGGATCTCACCACGGATCTCGAACTCTTCGGGCCAGTCGCCGGGCATGAGCTGGAGAGGCACCGAACGGATGGTACGAACGTTTGCCGTGACGTCGTCGCCCTGCGTGCCGTCGCCGCGGGTCACGGCCCTGACCATGCGCCCTCCCTTGTAGGTGACGGATATCGAGGTGCCGTCGAATTTCATCTCGCCGACCACCTCGAAGTTTTCGCCTCCGAGGGCCTTGTCGACGCGCTCAAACCATTCGTCGACCTCCCCGATGGAATAAGTGTTGGAAAGCGACATCATGGGGCGGGCATGCACTACATGTGTGAACTCCTTCGTGAGGTCGCTTCCTACACGCATGGTGGGGGAGTCGTGGTCTTGAAATTCAGGAAATTCCTTCTCAAGGCCCTCGAGTTCCTTGAGCATCATGTCGAAGTCGCGGTCGGAAATCGTGGGACTGTTGAGCACGTAGTAGCTGTGGTTGTGGCGGTTTATTTCCCGGCGGAGTGTCTCTATGCGGGCTTTGGCTTGGTCGGATGTCATGCGTGATTGGTGTCGGTTAAAAATGATATTCCTTACTTAAAACAATTCATGCCGTCGTTTTATTATCATTAAAGTTAAAAAATGTTGCAAAGGCAAAAACTTTTTTAACCCGGGTGGCATTATATGATTAACAACCTAAATGGAATACTATGAAAGTAGGATTATTCATACCATGTTACGTCGATGCCGTGTTCCCGCAGGTGGGAGTGGCATGCTATAGACTTCTGCGTCATCTCGGCTATGATGTGGAATGCCCGAAGAAGCAGACATGCTGCGGGCAGCCGATGGCAAATGCAGGCTTCGAAAAAGACGGCGTGGGACTCGCCCGTCATTTCAGTGATTTGTTTTCAGGCTATGATTATGTCGTGGCGCCGTCGGTGTCGTGTACGGCATTCATCAAGCTCAACTATCCCCGTCTCCTCCATGAGCCGGAGGAATGCTGCGTGTCGCGCAATTGCATCGACATGGTGGAGTTTCTCCATGATGTGGCCAAGGTGAGGGGGCCTCTGGGACGTTTCCCGCATAAGGTGAGCCTCCACAATTCCTGTCACGGAGTGAGGGAGCTTCATCTCTCGTCGCCATCAGAGCTTAACGTCCCTCCGTTCAACAAGATCAAAGACCTGCTGGACCTCGTGGAGGGGATAGAGGTGGTGGAGCCCGACCGTCCCGATGAGTGCTGCGGCTTCGGAGGCATGTTCAGCATTGAGGAGAAGGGTGTCAGCCGCATGATGGGCCAGGAGAAGCTCAAGCGGCATATCGACACCGGCGCCGAATATATCACCGGCGCCGACTGCAGCTGCCTGATGCATCTGGCAGGAGTAGCCGGCAAGGACGGCAGGAACATACAATTCAAACACGTGGTGGAGATTCTCGCCTCCGGGCTCTGAACGGCCTCCGCAAAAAAAAAATCAGCTATGAGCACATCACATACAAAGGCCGCAGAGGCGTTTCTGAAAAAAGAGACATACGCCCACTGGCACGACAATACGTTCTGGGGCGTGAGGAGCAAACGCGACAAGATGGCCCACGAGCTACCCGAATGGGAGCAGCTCCGGGAGAAAGCGTCAGAGATCAAACGCCATACATTGACCCACCTCGACCATTATGCGGCGAAGTTTGCCGACAATGCAGAGAAAAACGGGGTAGTGGTCCACTGGGCGGAAGATGCCGCCGAGTTCAACAGCATAGTCTACGACATACTGAAAAGCCACGACGTGAAGAAGCTCGTGAAATCGAAGTCGATGCTCACCGAGGAGTGCGATATGAATCCATATCTGGAGGAGCGTGGCATTGATGTGGTGGAGACCGACCTCGGAGAGCGAATCATCCAGCTCAATCATCAGAAGCCGAGCCATATCGTGATGCCGGCAATCCATCTCGACCATCACGATGTGGGAGCGCTGTTTGAGAAGGTGCTCCAGACGGAGAAAGACAACCACGACCCGACATACCTCACATATATGGCGCGTCTCAGTCTCCGCAACGAGTTTCTGACGGCGCAGGCAGGCATGACGGGCGCGAATTTCGGCATAGCCGAGACAGGTGATATCGTGGTCTGCACCAACGAGGGCAACGCCGACATGTCGACCTCGTGTCCTTCACTCCATATCGCCGCCATAGGACTTGAGAAGATCATTCCCGACTATGACTCGCTTGCCGTGTTCCAGAGACTGCTGGCCCGCTCGGCCACCGGACAACCCACCACCGTCTTCACGAGCCATTTCCGCAAGTCACGACCCGGAGCCGACAGGATGCACATCATCATCGTTGACAACGGGCGCAGCAAATGGCTCGCCGACGAGCAGCACTGGGAGACCCTCAAATGCATGAGGTGCGGAGCGTGTATGAACACTTGTCCTGTCTACCGTCTCTCCGGAGGATACTCCTACTCTTATTTTATCCCCGGTCCTCTCGGCATCAATCTCGGCATGCTTCGCGATCCTAAGGAGTATTCAGGAAATGTGAGCGCATGCACCCTCTGCCTCAGCTGTCAGAACGTATGCCCGGCAAAGGTGAATCTCGGAGACCAGATCTACAAGTGGCGCCAGCAGCTCGATTCGTTCGGAACGGCTAACAAGGAGAAGAAAATGATTTGCAAGGCGATGAAGATGGTGCTCGACAGCCCCTTTGTATACAATGCCGCCACGTCTTCGCTCAGCATTGTCAACCATCTGCCCGAAGGGCTTGTGAACTGCGGTCTCAATCCCTGGGCCTATGGCCACAAGACGATGAAGTTTCCTAAGAAGCCGTTCCATAAGCTTATCGACGGGCTTGAGAAAGAGGATGGCACTATTGACTAAAGACCAACGATTAAAGACTATAAGACCATGAGCAGGGAATCAATACTTGAGAGATGCCGGCGCAATGTGAAGGAGCAATTTCCGATGCCGGTGCTCGACGATATAAAGGCTTTGGAATATGACGACCCGTGGGGCTCGTTTCTGGAAATTAGCCGCAGCATGGGCTGCAATGTGCTCGAATGTGAACCGGGGGAGAGCCTCGACGACGTTATCAGAAAGGCATATCCGGATGCTGTGGATATATGCTCGAATGTGGAGGGCGTGACAATCGCTAACATGAATCCCGACACATTGCTCAACCCCTCGGCGCTCAATGGCGTGGATGTAGGTGTTGTGCCGGGTGTATTCGGTGTTGCAGAGAATGGCTGCATCTGGGTGCCACAGACGATGAAAAACAAGGCTGTGTGCTTCATTTCGGAAAATCTCGTGATACTCGTGCCGAAAGGGCAGGCAGTGAGCAATATGCATCAGGCGTATAAGAAAATAGCTTTCAACGATTATGGCTACGGAGCCTTTATCTCGGGCCCGTCGAAGACGGCCGACATCGCGCAGGTGCTTGTCATGGGCGCCCAGGCGGCGCGGAGTGTCACCATTATAGTGACGGAATGAGAAGCCAAAACGAAGTGTCACAACTAAAACATTAGCAGTATGAATGTCGTCATTGCATTGATACCCATAATTTTGCTGTTCGTGCTGATGCTCGGCTTCAAGGTGTCGAGCCACAAGAGCGCACTCGCCACGCTTATCGTCACCGCATTTCTCGCCTTATGGGTCGCGCCGTCTATGGATATGCTTCCTGAGCGTTTTGTCGGGGTTTCGACATATTCTATGGTTGGATGGAGTGTGGTGGAAGGAGTGCTGAAGGCGGTCTTTCCGATTCTCATCATTATCCTGATGGCGATCTTCAGCTACAATATCCTTGTGGCGTCGAAAGCCATCGAGGTCATAAAGGCACAGTTCACGTCGTTTACCGACGACCGCGGCATCCTCGTGCTGATGATGGTATGGGGCTTCGGCGGCCTGCTTGAAGGCATGGCTGGATTCGGAACTGCGGTGGCGATTCCTGCCGCCATCCTCATCGGCCTTGGCTTCAAGCCCATGTTCTCGGCGCTCGTGGCTCTGCTCGGCAATACTGTGGCCACCGGTTTTGGCGCCGTGGGTGTGCCGGTTACCACCCTTTGCAATGAGGTATCACCCGGTGGCGTTGCAAGCGCTGCGACAGTAAGCCAGATCTCGGCTTTCACAATCCTTCAGCTGGCACCGCTTTTCATCCTTATCCCATTCATAATCCTTACGATCACCGACCGTAGGGCATGGCTTAAGAATCTGGCATTGTCCTTTTGGACCGGTGGCGTCTCTCTGGCGGTGCAGTTTGTGTGTGCCCATTACCTCGGAGCGGAGACTCCGGCCATCATCGGCTCGATAGCCGCCATCGGTGCGATTCTGCTTTATGCGGCGGTATTCTCTCCGAAAAAGAAGAAGAGACATGACGAGGCTCCTGCCACGCACTATGGATTCGGAGAGACCTTCAAGGCATGGAGCGTGTATATCTTCATCCTTGTATTCATTCTGGTGAGCGGTGCCCTCTGTCCGCCGGTCAATGGTTTCCTGAAGTCGCACCTCGTAACCCAGGTGCCGCTTCCGGTGATCGGCTCCACATTCAAGTTCGGATGGCTCAGTAACGCCGGATTGATGCTCTTCCTCGGCAGCATGGTTGGTGGCTTGATACAGGGACTCGGTTTCATGGCCCTGATGAGGATCCTCGCGAAAACTCTATACAACATGCGCTACACGATAGTGACGATCACCTGCCTTATAGCGCTGGCTTCGGTGATGAACTACAGCGGCATGATTCAGACCATCGCCATCGGCATGGTGGCCATCTCCGGCAGCTTCTATCCTTTCTTCGCTCCGCTTATCGGCGCGATCGGAACTTTCGTCACCGGCAGCGACACTTCGAGCAATATCCTCTTCGGCAAGCTTCAGGCCAGCGTTGCCCATCAGCTTGGTCTCACCGGACAGACTACCTATCTCGGAGTGCCCGGCTCGGAGACCAACTGGCTGGTGGCCGGCAATACCACCGGCGCAACAGGCGGCAAGATGATATCTCCGCAGAGCGTGGCCATCGCCACCGCCGCCTGCGACATGGAGGGGAAGGACGACGCTATCCTACGCAAGGCAGTGCCTTACGCACTCTTCTATATATTCGTGGGAGGTCTTATGGTGTTCCTTGGCTGGTGACTTTCCCGATAATGAAAATTCAGGGGCGCATCCTCCGCAAGGGATGCGCCCCCGATTTTTTAAGTTCAGCAGTCTGAAATCTCGAATGACGATCTGCCTTTACAAGAGTCCGATATGCTTGAACATCCCGGCATAATATTCAGCTTTCTTCTCGAGCTTTAGCGGATAAGCCCGGCTTGTGGAGGGCATGCGCCATATTTCGAGGCCTGTGTGGTCGGTGACGAAAGTTCCCATGCGGGGCACCTCGGTGTCGGTTAGCGAGGCTATCACACCGGCGGCTTTCTCGCCGGGGGGGGGCACAGGGCGGGCTGGCCAACCGCAC
>OGQO01002128.1_pt1 | contig 16248 bp, 10 predicted proteins | sample 1553241 | NCBI WGS metagenome assembly OGQO01 (sample SAMEA2579933, study PRJEB22360) | human gut metagenome | biome: human gut; feature: human-associated habitat; material: faeces | place: Denmark | collected 2008/2010
GGCCACAAGCGTCAATGCTAATATATTTTTCATGATGTATTTGGGTTAGTCTGATGATTTACAGTGGGACGGGAGGCGCCGGAAGCGGCGTCCGGGTCAGTAGACCACGTTTGGCTCGTTGCCGAAGCGGTTGGCGCCGTTTTCCGACGGACGGCAGCAGAGCACGATGTAGATGATCGTTCCGACGAGCGGCACGAGGTTGATGAAGATCCATCCTCCCCCTTTGCCTATGTCATGCATTCGCCGCCACGACACACCGAGGCCCGGAAGCAGCAGGGCCAGCGACACAAGCGACGACAGCGTCTCGCCGAAGATGTCGGAGATGAACATCGAGCTGGAAATCACGGCGCTCACTATACAGGTGAAAAGCACATACCACCAGTATTCCGACCTGGCGGCGCGTCCGTTGAAGTTGCAGTAATTCTCTACGAGGGCCTTTCTGACGGCCTCGCCAAACGACAATTCTCTCTGAACCATAACTCTCGATAATTAATTGTGTGCTACTTAGGGCAGGCCATGAGATGCCAGAAGCGCTCCGGATCAGCCCCGTTATCTCGTCAAAATTATAAAAAAACATCGAGACATGCAAAAAATCGGGCGATAAAAGCGCGATTGTCGCCGAAATATTTGGCGGTTAGAAAAAGTTGTTGTAACTTTGCGCCTGCAAAATGCGACCTTATAGGGATTTGCAGTTGCGCCGTGGCCCATTCGTCTATCGGTTAGGACGAGAGATTTTCATTCTCTAAAGAGCAGTTCGACTCTGCTATGGACTACATCCAAAGTCCGGTTGCCTTCCACAAGGCAACCGGATTATTTGTATATCCACCTTTCCTTACCCCCGATCGGAACGCCGCAAAGATAAAAAACCCCGGGGCGTCCGGCGCCCCGGGGCCGCAATTACAAAATCGCTCCTATATATAATCCTTTAATCAGTTCTGGTCAGAACCTCACGAACTTGAAGCTCTCGCGGTGGCCGTCGGCAAACGTTACCACTGCCACGTAGACGCCCTTGCTTACGCCCGAGAGGTCGAGGCTGTGGCGGCATCCTGCCTTCGGAGAGGAGGCTACCGTGCGGCCGTCGATGGCGGCTACACCTACAGTGAGGATATTGTCGGCCGACTCAACCACCAGACAGTCGCCTTCCATTCTCGCGCGGGCTGCGTCGAGTCCTACGGGGCTGATGCCGGTGCCCATGCCGTTGGTCATGTAGACAGGCACTTTCACCACGGGCTGCAGCGGGTCGTTGGAGGCTATCTCGATGCTGGCCTCGTATACGCCCTGCATCAGGCCGCTGCCGTCGAGCGTCACGCCTACCGACTCACGGCCGCCGGCCGCGATAGAGAGGGCGTCCTTGTCGAGTGTCAGCCACGAGATGGCCGGAGTGGCCTCGCCGTAGACGTTGGCGCGGACGCAGAAGTTGTGGGGGATTCCGAGGTCGGCCATGCTCCACCATGTGTCGCCGCCGATGTTGCAGAGGTCGCCGCGTCCCGGGATGGCCGCCGTGGCGTCGATACCTATATAATAGTGGTTCTCTTCCATACCCTCGATGTAGACGCCGTAGGTCACGGCGCGTCCGTCGATCACGTAGGGAGAGTCGAACTCAACGCGGTTCCATGAACTGGGCTGCGGAGTGAATTCCTGCTCGGCCACGAGCTCCGTGCCGTTGTCGCCATGCACATACACCTGCATGCTGGCCCTGACGGGAATCTCCTCTATATATACGTCCATGCTGCCGATGGTCATTCCCTTGATGGCCGCCATCATCTGCTCGGTGTAATACTGGCCGAAGATGGCCCAGGGAGAATTGCCTACACCCACAGCCTCATTATGGCCGCCGTCGTATCCGAGCACCACCGCGATTCCGTCGGTAGAGGGATCGGATACCTTGCTTGCAACCTTCTTCGAGATTGCCTTCACATTCCTGGGAGCAGCGGAGATCGTGCGCCCCTCATATATGTTGGGAAGGTTATATTTCACTTTCACCGTGCCGTCGAGCTGCGAGTCGCCGACATTGGCCACCGTAAGACCGAGTTCGGTTGTGTTGAATGTCGTGGTGCCTGCAATCTCGGCAAGGTCAACATCCATACCGGGAGCACCGTCAGGACGAACCACATTAATGGTATAGTCCTCGGTCTCGCCGACATAATACTCGCCACAGGCCACCGGAGCATCCCATGTGTCCATCACGACGCGGAGCCGGTGTGCGCCTGCCTTGACGCTGACGCCCTCGGGTATGGAGATTTCCAGGGGATCGCCCTGTGTGTAGCCCACGAGCTCACCGGTGCCGTCGAAGTTTCCGTCATCGTTCCAGTCGATCCATACGCCTACAATGCCTTCCTCTGCAGGAGTCTCGTATGTGAAAGTAAGGGTCTCGCCCGGCTGGATATCTGTCGACATAGAGGTAAAGTCGGAATATTTGTCGTTGGCCGACTCGTTGTCGATGCTGCCGAAGGCGATCCGGCTCAGATAAGCCTCCTCATCGAAGTCATAGATACGTTCGGAGGCACAGGCCTCGCCGGCGGGGTATGTCTCGGTGACAGCCTGCACGGCGTCGATGCTGATATGCTCGTCGCCGGGGGTAGTGTTGGTCACCGTCAGCACGTGCTCACCCTCGGCCGAGCGGTCCACGCGGTTGGCAAAGGTATATGTGTGCTGCTCCATAGGTGCGAGCGTGATGCCGGGACATTCGGTGTATTCCTGGCCATCGGCGCTGAGTGTCAGCGCGATGTCGCTGATGGGCCTCGAGCCTACATTCTGGATCGCCACCACCACGCTCTCATGGGAGCCGTTGGCGGCATCCGACGGAGCGAGAAGACGCTCTACCTTCAGGGCTTTCTCGGCTGCGATATCGCCGGGGCCGAGAAGGCTGAAGATACATGGCGCGGTAGCGGCCAGCCATCCGTAGTTAGCGTTGTCGATGAGGCCGAAGCCTGTGGAGCTGTCGGCCGTGAAAAGGCTGAACCAGCAGGAGGGGGAGTCGCCCATGTCGGCGGCGCTGAACGACATGAAGCCCGTCTCGAGCTTCACTTCCTCGTCGAGATCCGCAATGAACTCATAGAGGGGCGACCTGTTGCCCTCCATTCCGTATTCGATGCCGACATAGCGGCCTATGAGGTCGAAATTCTTCTTATATACACACTCGCCGGGCATCCCGTCGAGGCCGACCCTATAGAACGACACCTCGAAGGTGATGGGATTGGTCATCTCGTTGTTCTCTCCGATACCCGGACGGTCCTCGCAGTGATACCAGTCATAGTCTTCGGGATCCCAGTAGTTGAAGAGGCCGACCACGCGGACGCCGGTGATTGTCTTCTCACAGCCTGAATAGTACTGATAGTACTTCGCGCTGCCGTCGGGACGTCCCTGGTCGGAATTCTGAAAACCCTGATGCGTGATCTGGTCCGTGATATACTGTCCGCTGAAGACGGTTCCCTCCGGGTCGGCGAGGAGCTCATCGGCCGTGACGCGTGCCGGGGCATGCATCATGCCGTCGGTGCCGGCCTGCAGTTGAGTGACGTTTCCCATCTTCGTGGGGCCGGTCTTCACCGGAGTCGATGCCCAACCCGTTGCGGCCACCAACATCGACAGTAGTGTTGAGTAGACGATTCTCATATTGTTAGATTTAATGGTTGAAATGAGATTATGTATTTGTCTTTAATGTCGCAAATTTAGCATATATGCCAAATCCTTTCCAAATTTTCCTTGTAGACAAATGGTATACAGCCATTATTCTTTGCAATTCAGAAGATTTGAATTATCTTTGCACATGCGAATCGCCATATTGTCTATATTGCTCTGTCTATTGGCCGTGGCCTGCCGCGGCCCCGAGAGGCGCGATCCCTTCTTCGTCTGGGCTCCCGTGGAAGCCCGGTTCGACTCCGCCACCGTCGACCTGGAGCGTGCATACTGCTTCTCCTATTCACCCGACACGCTGCTGATGCTGAGCCGGCGCCTCGACAGCATGGCCTCGGCCGACCCCGCCTCGATGGTGAAGAGGGGCCGCGCATGCTATTTCATGGCCCGCTATTACGACGCCATGAGCCCGTATTCCGAAGGGTGGAAAGAGAAGGCCGCGCAGAAGATACGCCAGGCCCTGGAATGCTATGCCGACACGGCGCTCTGGCCCTACGACATGTTTCGCATCAGATACATAAGGGAGAAAAACGCCCCCCGCACCATCGAGCGAACCTATTTCTACAATATCCGGGCCCTCGCCGACGCACGCCGCTTCGGCGACTCCCTTATGGTGGCCGGGGTGCTCAACAACATCGGCAATGTGCTCGCGGAGCTTGGCGACAGCGCCGGGTCGTTGCGCTATTTCCAGCAGTCGAAGACCATCTTCCACTCCCTCGGCGTCACGAAATGGGAGCAGCGCGTCTCGCTCTCCGAGGCCCAGAGCCTGACCTCCTCCTCCCTCCGGCAGAGCGACAGCATCATGCTCTCGCTGCTGTCTTACTCCGAGGCCACCGGCGACACCCTCTTCTCCACCATGCTGCTACATAACCTTTATTCGCAGCATGGAGAGAAAGAATACATAGAGCGTGCCCGGCAGCTGGTGACAGGCAATCCCGGATATGCCAATATGCAGGCATATTACGACGCGCTCCTCGCCCGCGAACTCACCGCCGCCGGCGGCGACCCCGACTCGGCTTCCGCCATGGCGCTCGGCGCCCTCTCCAAAATCTCTGCCACCATGCTTCCGGAATACGCCATGACCGTCTATCTCGCCGGCTCGGAGGCGATGAGGCATCTCGGCCACACCGACTCGGCCCTCTCCCTTATGGAACGTTACCGTTTGCTCGCCGACTCCGTGTATCTCGAGAATTCCGGGCTCGAAGTGATGCGCAACATCGCGCTGCGCAAGATCGCGGAGGCCGAGGCCACCGCCATCCGCGAGAAGGGGAAGGAGCGCGCCCTCTACCTTTACCTGATATTCGCAGTGGTGATGACGGCCATGGGAATCCTCATATGGCTCTACCGCCGCCAGAACGCGCTCCAGATGTCGAAGATGAAGGCGGAGCTCGACCTCGCCCAAAGCCAGCTCCAGCTCGCCTCCTCCCGCCTCGTGGTGACGGAGAACGAGAACGCCATAGGCAAGGCCATGGACAGCATCAGCGCCATGCGCGACGAGGGCAAGATCTCCGACAACGACGCCGCAAGCGTGCTCAGCGAGCTGAAGGCCCACATCACCAACCGCGAGGAGCTCCAGACGTTTGAGAAGATCTACGAGAACCTCAACCCCAATTTCACCAAGCTGCTCAAGGAGCGCTGGCCGTCGCTCACGGAGGGCCACCTGAGGATGGCCACCTACGTGGCGATGGGCATGAGCAACAAGCAGATAGCCCGCGTGATGATGGTGGAATACCGCTCGGTGATCACCTCACGCTACCGACTGCGCACGAAGATGGGGCTCGCCAAGGACGAGAGTCTCGAGGACGCCCTCCGCGAGTTCTCCCGCTTCTGACCCCCCACTTAAAATTCCGTTTTAAGGAATTCCCGGAGGTTGACGTGCTCGATGCCGGGATATTCGCTGAATCCCCCGGTCACCGGATCCATCGACACCACATATTTGGGATAATTGTCTTTTATCGCGGCAAGGTTCCCGAACTCGCGCTTCACGGTCTCATCTGAAGCGAGGAGATACGTCACCTGGACGTATAGCCGCATATCAGCTTTCGATGCCACAAAGTCTATCTCGCCGGCCCGGAGTATGCCGACCGTGACATCGAAACCCTGGCGCCGGAGATGATTCCACACCACATTCTCCATTATCTTCTCTATGCTTCCGCGTATGTTGAGGCTGCAAAGGTAATTGCGGATGCCGTGGTCGGAGAAGTAATGCTTATTGTTGGTTTCGAGAAGCATCTTGCCGTGGATGTCAAACCTCTTCACAGGTATCGCAAGGAAAGCGTCGCGAAGATATTTGAGATAGTTTGCCACCGTCTCGTCGCTGATTTTCTCACCCTTGGAGGTCATGTATCTCGCCATGTTGGCGACAGATAGCGGCTTACCGATGTTGTCGGCGACAAAACGTGTGACATTCTCAAGCTGCGTCACGTTGCGGACCTTCTCCCGGCTCACTATGTCTTTGACGAGAATGGTGTTGTAGACCCCCTCGAGATAGTCGCTGATCTGAGACTGTTCTTCCGGCCGGAATGCGGCCAGACCAGGCAGGCCGCCGATCCTGAGATAATGCATGAGGGCCTCGTCGCTATCGGTCATATTGTGGAATCGCAGGAATTCCGTATATGAGAGATTGTAGATCTTTATCTCTATATAGCGCCCGGCAAGATGTGTGCCGAGCTCACTCGAGAATATATAGGCGTTGCTTCCTGTGGCTATCACCTGGCAACGGTCTTCCGCATGAAAGCTACGCAACGCGTCCTCATAGCGCTCGATATCCTGCACCTCGTCGATGAGAAGATAGTTCTCGGCGCCGGAAGGCATCCGGGAGGCAGCATAGTCATAGAGCTGTTCGGCCGTCACGATGTCACGGAATTCCTGATATTCCTTATTGATGTACACCACATTGGCTCCGGGCCGAGTATGGCCGAGCCAGTCGCGAAACAGCTCAAGCACCTTGCTCTTCCCGACCCGGCGCTGGCCGACAAGAATCAGCATCATGCCGCGGTTGATCAGACCTGCTATCTTCTCTACATATTGAGGGCGTGGGATAAGTTTCATAGCAATTAATTTCTGCAAATATAGCAAACTATAACCGGATAGACAAGCGAATTTTGCAGAAATATCCGATTATAATCGGAAAAACAGACATATTCTGCACAAATCTCCGGTTATAACCGGAGATTCACATTATCACATATCCCCTCATGATCCACAACTTTTGACCTCTCAGCTGACGAAGTCAGGGAAGGGGAAATTTCGGTCTGATGGAATTTTTTAGGTCGTTTCAGGTGCTGAAACGGGTCCAAAATGGCCGTTTTAACACTTGAAACGGAATTTTTTGGGAATTTCAGCGCTTTTCCACATTTCCATCGTGGCGTTGGAAATCATAGTAAGGCTCCCCGCCACGAGAGGCAGGGAGCCGGTCATTATGTATGTCTGATGTATGAGTGATGTTTTTATCTCCTGACGGTCTTGAAGACGCGTGTCGTGCCGTCGGCATAGCTGACCTTGCGGAGCAGGATGCCACGGGCGTCAGCGCTCACCTCCATGCCGGAGAGGTCGTAATACCTCTCGTCTACAGTCTGGCGGTCGATCCCGGTCTCATCAATGCCGCTTATGTCGACGTTCATGATGTCAGACTCGTTGCGCACCCCGTCCACGATGTAGACGCTGCGCACTCCGATGCTCTCGACGGGGAAATTGAATAGAATCTCGTGGATGCCTGTTCTTTCCTGCCAGGCGCTGAGAAGCTCTCCGCCGGGAAGAGTGTAACGGTAAGGCACGAGCGAGAGGCCATCCTCGGGGACACCCGGGAATTGGTCGGGCATGAAGGTATAGGGCTCGCCATCGACAAACACCTCATAGAAGAGGCAGTCGGGATCCATCAGCATTCCTTCGACGTCGTTCTGTGGAATGTTGTAGCGCAGATATGTCAGATCGGGGAAGCCTCCGCCCATCTCGAAAATCTTATATTCCCCAGATTCCGGCGCGCATGGCACAGCGGGTTTGCCAAGCTTGTCGCTGAAAACCAGACTTGCCGGATAGTTTGTGAATGAGAAAACAAATGATATGAACCTGGAACCCACCTCCTGCCAGATACCATCCTTGATGTTTGAAGTAGCTGCATAATGGTTGTCACCTCTGTTTGCCAGTTCAAACTCCTGAAGCACGTCGACATACACAAGATCCGGATTCTCAGGGTCGGCATCAGGCGATACATTAGCACCGTAGGCATAGTACCACATCGGCTCGATGGAGCCGTTATCGAAGATTCCCAGGAGCTGCATGGAGTCAAACCGGAAACCCTCAGGTGTGACCCTCCCCTTAATCCAGGATTCCGGGAGTGTGTTAAAGATACCCTGAATCCACACATCGTCACCGTCGCCGTAGCCAACCTTGACGTAGTTGCCGTTGTCGCCGACCTGCCATGCTGCTGTGACAGTTTCGAGTCCAGCCGGAGGAGTCACGATTTCTTCTGTCTGAGGCTTGTAGACGTATCTGGAGTCGCCATAGCCCCCGAACTGACCGTCAACGGCCCATCCTATCACCAGATTCTCATCTTCCTCGATAGTCTGTAGAGTCCCGTCTTTGGAGAGCGACATGTGATAGGTCTGACTCTCGTTGAGTGTGCAGCCGGTCACCCACCCATCTTCATAGCCGTCTACCGTGAAGAGGTAGAAATCAAGGGGTAAGCCGTTGCCGACAGTACCCATGTGCTGGGGAAACTCGAAGGTGACGATGCCGTCCTCGCCGAGTGTGCCCTTGATATAGTATTCGCCGAGGATATTGTTGATTGCTCTCGAGAGATATACCGAGCCGTCTTCGGCGAAATATCCGTCAGCCCATCCGCTGGTAGCCTCCGCTTCAATCAGGTAGGTGAAGACAGGGGCGATGTTACGGGACGAGCGGATATATTCCACACGCTCGCCTTCCGGCTCCCAGGGGCCGGGAATGTCGTCGGCGCGGGTAGCCGTTGTCTCGATGCTCTCGTCGAGCCGCAGATAGCTCATGTCGGAGGGCTTCACGTTGCGCGGATTCACATCCACCGCTGGGGCGGCAGTCGCCGCGAAAGCCATGGCCGTAGCCAAGATGCTTGTGTAGATTTTTTTCATCAATCGTTTGAATTTTGATGTTCCGGAAATATTTCCGTGTGGCAAAATTATACATCCAAGCCACCTACCAACAAATTTTTAGCGTCTACATCCCGTCTACAACCATCATTTTTACCGCTACAACCATTATTTTTTGCTATTTTTGCGCCATGAGAACCACAATCGCGATAATTCTATTATTATTCATATCGTCGGCATGCCGGCGTCAGGCAAGCATCGACGGCCTATGGAAATGGGAACCCCTCACCCCTGAAGCCGACTCCCTGACCCTCGTGATAGAGGGGAAACTCACCGACGAGTTTGCCGACCACGATATCTCCCGGGAGGTGGAGGAATTCGGACGACTCGCCGCCGAGGCCGGGCCATCTACCCGCAACGCACTCCTCACATGCTGGCACTTCTGGAGAGGTGTCAGCTTTCACCACAACTTCATGCGCGACTCCTTCGTCAATGAGATGAAACTGGCTCTCGAGACCGCAGACTCCATAAGGCGCCCATACGAGTTCCACCGGATCCACACCCGTCTCCTGTGGGAAAACGAGGAGCAGGGCATTGACATGCTCAAGCCGCTCCTCACCGACCTCGACTTCTATATGCAGCGCGGCGACAGCTGCATGTCGGCTCAATGCGCCATGATGGGCGCCAGCTCGCTGGCAGCCGCCGGACAAGACTCCCTCGCCGTAAGCTATTACACCCTGGGCGACTCCCTGCTCGCCCGCTGCGGTCTTGAATCCACAAGGAAAATATATAAAATCAATCTCGTCTCTATCCTCTTCAATACAGGAGACTCCGTGAAAGCCGACAGCCTGATGACGGCGCTGCTCGGCGAGCCCGAGGTGATGGCCCATCTCAGCTACAGCAACGTTCTGCTGAGAAACACCTTCCTGCGAACGGGCGATGTGGCGTATCTGCGCCGTGCCTACATGCAGCTCGACGGCATGAGGGGTGCAAAAGGGCTGCGAGCATTCTACGAATCTCTTCTCGCCGGATACTACACGGATAAAAGCGATGGGGAAGACAGCGCCGCCCACTACACCGAGCTGACGCTGACACATCTCTCCGATATCACCAATCTCTATCATAAAGCTGCCGCATATCAGGTTCTGGCCAGAAGATTTCACTCTACCGGCGACTATCGGAAATCCCATAATTATCTGCAACGCTACATCGCCACCTACGACTCGGCAGAGATGCGGCGCAATCCGGCGCGGGTGCTCCGTGTGCAGACGGAGCGCGAATTAGAAATCATGCGGCTCGAGAAAGACGCCGCCAGGCGCGACTCGCAGCTCATATGGCTCGCCGCGCTGCTGCTGCTGGCCATTGCGGGCGGATTCGGATGCTTCTTCTACATGCACCGCCGCCAGCGCCTGATCATGGAGAAGGACGCCGCCCTCCTCGAGGTGGAGAAGATGCGTCGCCGCGTCTCGGCCGCCGCGCTCGCCGTGGAGGAAAACACCGCCATGTCGGAGGCGATAGAATCGGCCGTGGCCACCCTGCGCGACGACGGCAAGCTCGGCGACGAGGCCATGCGCGCCGTCAGCGGCGTGATGTCGCAGCACCGCCGCAAGAACCAGGAGCTCGGGAATATAACCGAGATGTTTGAATCGACCCATCCGCATTTCGTGGCCAACCTGAAAAGAGCGTGTCCCGGCATCGGCGACACCCAGATAAAGCTGGCCTCGTTCATCATCATGGAGATGAGCAACCGTCAGATCGCGCTCTTCCTCAACATCCGGCAGGAGTCGGTGAGGCAGGCCAAATGGCGCCTCCGCGCCAGGCTGGGCATAGCGGAAGGGGAGAGCCTCGAGGAGGCTCTCCAGGCGCTTAACCATGCATAGGTGTCATTCCTTGCCGGTGAGGAGGCTCTGGAGCTCGTGGAGCTTCGTGAGGGCCTGCAGTGGCGTCAGGTTGTCGATGTCGATATGGAGCAGGGCGTCGCGTATCTGCGAGAGCAGGGGGTCGTCGAGCTGGAAGAGAGTCATCTGGTAGCCGTCGCGCGAGGCGCCGAGTCCCTTCACATTGGCCTTGCCCACACTCGGCGTGGCTCCGTCTTCACTGTCGCCGCCCTCCACCGTCTTGGCCGCCGACTCCAGCTGGCGCAGCACCTGCCCCGCCCGCTTCACGATCGACGGGGGCATCCCGGCGATCTTCGCCACGTGGATGCCGAAGCTGTGGGCGCTTCCGCCGCGCTCCAGCTTGCGCAGAAACACGACCTTGCCCCCTATCTCCTTCACGCTCACATTGTAGTTGACGATGCGGCCGAAGGTGCTTTCCATCTCGTTGAGCTCGTGGTAATGGGTGGCGAAGAGGGTCTTCGGGCGGCAGCGTCCGTTCTCGTGGATATGCTCCACGATGGCCCAGGCTATGGAGATGCCGTCGTAGGTCGACGTGCCACGCCCCAGCTCGTCGAAGAGTATCAGCGAGCGCGGGCTCATGTTGTTGAGGATGGCCGCCGCCTCGTTCATCTCCACCATGAACGTCGACTCGCCCGACGAGATGTTGTCGCTGGCCCCCACGCGGGTGAAGATCTTGTCGACAAGCCCGATATGCGCCGCCTCCGCCGGCACGAACATTCCGGTCTGGGCCATAAGCGTGATGAGGGCCGTCTGGCGCAGCAGCGCCGACTTACCGCTCATGTTGGGGCCCGTGAGCATCATGATCTGGCGGCTTTCGCAGTCGAGGCTGACGGAATTGGCCACATACGACTCGCCGGGAGGCATGTTGCGCTCTATCACCGGGTGGCGCCCGTTGGTGATAGAGAGCCCGAGGCTGTCGTCGACCACCGGCCTGACATATCCGTAGGCCTCCGCCACATCGGCGTTGGAGCGCAGGCAGTCGACATAAGAGAGCGACGAGACGTTGGCGTGCAGGTCGGCGAGGCGGGAGCAGAGCGAGGCCACGAGCTCCTTATAGATGCGGTCTTCGATGGCCGCCATGCTGTCGCGCGCCCCGAGTATCCTGGCCTCGTAGTCCTTGAGCTCCTCCGTGATATAGCGCTCGGCGCCCGTGAGGGTCTGCTTGCGCGTCCATCCCTCCGGCACCTTGTCGCGGTGGGTGTTGCGCACCTCGAGATAATAGCCGAACACATTGTTGTAGCCGATCTTGAGCGAGGAGATGCCGGTGGCCTCGGCCTCGCGCCGGCGGATATCCTCGAGAGCCTGCGAGCTGTGGTCGCTGAGCTCGCGGAGGGCGTCGAGCTCGGGGTCGACGCCGTAGGCTATCACCCTGTCGGAGCGCAACGCGCCCGGCTGGGGAGGGAGGATGGTGGCCTCTATCTTCGCGGCCACATCGTCGACCGGGGGCATGGTGGCGGCTATGGCCTTCATCACGTCGCTGTCGCTCTCGGCGAAAGCGCGGCGCAGCGCCGTGGCGCGTGCCGCTCCCTCGCGGAGCTGCCACATCTCGCGCGGCGTGATGCGGCCGTTGCCGAGACGCCCGGCGAGGCGCTCCATATCGCCTACGGGACGCAGCAGCTCGTAGACACGGCTGCGGAAGCCGGGGTCGCGGAAGAAGTACTCCGTGCCGTCGAGCCGACGTGTGATCTCATTGAGGTCGAGCTCCGGGAAGGTGAGCCACCAGGAGAGGCGGCGGGCACCCATCGGGGTCACCGTGCGGTCGACCACCGACAGGAGCGACTTGCCGTCGGGAGCCAGCGGCGCCAGCACCTCCAGATTGCGGAGCGTGAAGCGGTCGAGCCTCACGAAAGCGTCGCCGTCGATGCGTCGCAGCGACGTGATGTGGCTGAGCGAGGTGTGGCCCGTCATCTCCAGATAGCATAGAATGCTGCCGGCGGCTATCACGGCCTCCGGCAGGTCGTCGACGCCGAAGCCCTTGAGGGTGGCGGTGGCAAACTGGCTCTGGAGCTTGCCGCGTGCCGTGTCGGCGGTGTAGACCCAGTCGTCGAGCTCATACACGGCGCATTTATGCGTTATGCGTGCGTCGCAGAAGGGCTTTGTGCCGCGCATGCGCAGCAGCTCGCGGGGCGCCATGGAGCAGAGCATCTTGTCGGCCTCCTCCGGAGTGGTGCGTGTGCAGAGAAACTCTCCCGTGGTGATGTCGAGGAAGGCCATGCCCACCCAGGGCTTTCCCACATGGATGGCGGCGAGGAAGACGCGCTCGCGCTCCTCGAGCGGCATCGTGGAGGTGTTGACGCCGGGAGTGACGAGCTCCGTGATGCCGCGCTTCACGAGCTTCCTGGTGAGCTTGGGATCTTCGAGCTGCTCGCAGATGGCCACACGGCGGCCGGCCCTCACCAGCTTCGGCAGATATGTGTCGAGGGCGTGGTGGGGAAAGCCGGCCAGCTCTATCGAGGCCGCCTTGCCGTTGGCGCGCCGCGTGAGCGTGATGCCGAGGATCTCGCTGGCGGTGACGGCGTCTTCGCAGAAGGTCTCGTAGAAGTCGCCCACACGGAAGAGGAGGACAGCGTCGGGATGCTTCTTCTTCATCTCGCTGTATTGTTTCATCAGAGGGGTTTCTGCGACATTGGCCATCTTTCTTACTGTGTATGCTGGTGTTGGGTTACTGTATCTTTGTGTTGGCTGAGGAGAGGGATCACCTGATGCCGAAGGCATGCATCATCCACGTGGACATTCCCACATAGATGAGGAGGCCCACCACATCGTTGGTGATCTGGATGAAGGGGCCAGTGGCGAGCGCCGGGTTGACCTTGAAGCGCTCGAGGGTGAGGGGCACGAGGGTGCCGAAGACGGTGGCGAAGATCACCACCGCGAAGAGACTGGCGGCCACCGCCACGGCCACCGCGTAATGTATGTCGCCGGGCTGGGTGAGCGCCACATAGACGAACACCACGCTCGAGATCACCACGGCGTTGAGCATAGCCACGAGAAACTCGCGGCCGATCTGGCTGCCGGCGTTCCTGATGTCGAGGCGTCCGTTGGCGAGGCCCTGCACCACGATGGCTGAGGCCTGGACGCCCACGTTGCCGCCGGTGCCCCCGATGAGGGGGATGAAGATGGCGAGGGCGGTGACGGCCGCTATCTGCGCCTCGAAGCCACCCAGGATGAGGGAGTTGACGATTCCTCCCACCACGCCGATGAGCAGCCAGGGGATGCGGGCCCGCGTCTGCGCTATCACGGAGTCGGAGGCGTCGACATCGCTCGAGATACCGGAAGCCAGCTGATAGTCGCGCTCGCTCTGCTCGCGCACCTCGTCCATGACGTCGTCGACGGTGATCTGCCCCACCAGGCGCCCGATGCTGTCGACAACAGGCACCGCCACGAGGTCGTATTTCTCGAAATCGATGGCCACCTCGTCGATCGGCGTGTCGGTGCGCACCGACACCGGATCGGTCTCCATCACGTGCTTGATCTTCGACACCGAGGGGTGGGTGATCATCTTCTGCAGCGGCAGCACGCCGCGCAGGCGCGTGTCGTTGTCGACCACGTAGACGTTGTAGATGTCGTCGAGGTCCTCGGCCTGGCGCCGCATCTCGCTGATACACTCCGGCATGGAGAGGTTTTCGTTGACCATGATCATCTCCGTGCCCATGAGGCCGCCGGCGGTGTCCTCGTCATACTGCAGCAGGTCGACGATATCGCCGGCCTGCTCCACGTCGTCGATGTGCTGTATCACCTCGTCGCGGTCTTCCTCGTCGAGCTCCTGGATGAGGTCGACGGCGTCGTCGGTGTCGAGCAGGTCGATGAAGTGGCCGATCTGCTCGGGGTCCATCCCTTCGAGGAGCCTCTTGCGGTCTTCCTCGTCGAGCTCCATCAGCACGTCGGCCTTCTTCTCCTTGTCGTCGATGAGGTTGAAGAGCCATTCGGCCTGCTTCAGGTTGAGCTCCTGGAAGAGCTCCGCGATGTCGGCCGGGTGGAGCTCCGCCACCTCGCGGCGTGCGGCCTCGCTCTGCTGGTTGTCGATGATTTCCTCTATACGCTCTATATCCGCTTCCGTAAATTCCTTCATAAGCGCAGATCCGTAAATTCTATTTCACTATACCTTTCTCGAGATACTCCTCGAGATTGAGGCGCACGTGCTCGCCGGCCCTCTCGGCGGCCACCTTGCTCATGTCGGAGTCTACCATGCGCTCCACGAGCTGGCGGAAGGTGGTGGTGCGGGGATTCCAGCCGAGCTCGCGGCGGGCCTTCGACGGGTCGCCGAGAAGGTTCACCACGTCGGTGGGGCGGTAGAAGTCGGGCGACACCTCCACGAGCACGCGGCCCGTGGCGCGGTCGATGCCCTTCTCGTCGGCGCCCTCTCCCTCCCAGCGCAGCTCTATGCCCACGCGGCTGAAGGCCAGCTCGCAGAATTCCCTGACGGTGTGCTGCTCGCCGGTGGCGATCACGAAGTCGGAGGGAGCCTGCTGCTGGAGCATGAGCCACATACACTCCACGTAGTCGGGGGCATAGCCCCAGTCGCGCTTCGACGAGAGGTTGCCGAGGTAGAGCCTCTCCTGCTTCCCCTGAGCTATGCGGGCCGCGGCCAGCGTGATCTTGCGCGTCACGAAGGTCTCGCCGCGCCGCTCGCTCTCGTGGTTGAAGAGGATGCCCGAGCAGCAATACATGCCGTAGGCCTCGCGGTATTCCTTCACGATCCAGAAGCCGTAGAGCTTCGCCACGGCATAGGGGCTGTAGGGGTGGAACGGGGTGAGCTCGTTCTGCGGCACGGCCTCCACCTTTCCGAAGAGCTCGGAAGTGCTCGCCTGATATACGCGGCAGGTGGCGGCGAGGCCGCACTGCCTCACGGCCTCCAGCACCCGCAGCACGCCGGTGGCGTCGGTGTCGGCCGTGTATTCGGGCACGTCGAAGCTCACCTGCACGTGGCTCTGGGCGGCGAGATTGTAGATCTCGTCGGGACGCACGCTTCCGATGGCCTTCATGAGGCTCATGGAGTCGCTCATGTCTGCATAATGGAGATGGAAGCGGGGATGCCCCTCGAGATGGGCTATGCGCTCGCGGTAGTCGGTGGAGCTGCGGCGTATCGTGCCGTGCACGTCGTAGCCCTTCTCTATGAGGAATTCGGCCAGATATGAGCCGTCCTGGCCGGTGACGCCTGTGATGAGTGCTTTCTTCATTTCCTGTCGTTTTTCATGTATCGCTCCCATTCGAGCCGCCACTCGGCGAAGCGGGCTATCCCCTCGTGGAGTCCGACCCGTGGCTGATAGCCGTAGTCGCGCGTCAGCAGCGAGGTGTCGGCCCAGGTGGTGGCCACGTCGCCGGGCTGCATCGGCAGCATCTCCTTGCGCGCCTCGCCTCCGATGGCGCGCTCGAGCTCCGTGATGAAGAGCATGAGGCTCTCGGGGTGGCCGCAGCCGATGTTGTAGACCGGGGCCTTCCCCTCGGGCGAGCCCTCCGCCACGCGGGCCGTGCCCTCCACGATATCGTCGATATAGGTGAAGTCGCGGCTCATGTCGCCGTGGTTGAACACCTTGATGGGCCTCCCCTCGAGGATCGCGTCGGAGAAGAGCATCGGCGCCATGTCGGGGCGTCCCCAGGGGCCGTAGACCGTGAAATAGCGCAGCCCCGTGGTCTTGAAGCCGTAGAGGCGGGAG
>OGQO01002137.1_pt1 | contig 16160 bp, 9 predicted proteins | sample 1553241 | NCBI WGS metagenome assembly OGQO01 (sample SAMEA2579933, study PRJEB22360) | human gut metagenome | biome: human gut; feature: human-associated habitat; material: faeces | place: Denmark | collected 2008/2010
TGCTTATGAGTTTATTGAAAAAAAGATGAGTGCAAAATAAAACGCATTTAAAAATGCAACAAGACATCAGGAAAGGTTTTTTACATGAAAATTATTATCGCATTACTGATATTCAGCATTATTATCCTGTTTCATGAACTGGGACATTTTTTACTTGCAAAGGCAAACGGAATCCGTGTCAATGAATTTTCACTTGGATTAGGACCTACACTTTTCGGAATCCAGAAAGGTGAGACAAAATACTCCATCAAACTGCTTCCATTTGGAGGAGCCTGCATGATGGAGGGAGAGGATTCGGAAAGCCAGGATAACAAAGCGTTTAACAACAAATCTGTCTGGGCAAGGATCAGCGTTGTAGCTGCGGGACCAATTTTTAATTTTATCATGGCCTTTATCTTCTCTTTTATTCTTGTCTGCTGCACCGGATATGATCTTCCGGTACTCTCAGATGTGAGTGAGGGTTATGCCGCAGAGGAAGCGGGACTTCAGGCAGGTGATACGATTGTAAAAATGGGAAATAAACATATTCATTTTTACCGTGAGGTGAGTGCATATTCCATGTACCATGCCGGAGAACCGGTGAAAGTAACTTATGAGCGGGATGGAGAACGTTACACAACGGAACTCACTCCAAAATATGATGAGACCACCGGAAGATATTTATATGGATTTATTGGAATGGCAGCCAGAGAGAAGACAACAAACAATGTATTCACGCTGGCAAAATACAGTGCTTACGAGGTGGAGTACTGGATCTATACGACACTTGGAAGCTTAAAGATGCTCTTTACCGGAGGCGTTACCGTCAATGATATGAGTGGTCCGGTAGGAATTGTCAGTGCAATCGGAGACAGCTATGAGCAGAGTGTTTCCTACGGCTACTTCTATGCATTCCTGCAAATGCTGTATATCAGTATCCTGCTTTCTGCGAACCTTGGTGTCATGAACCTTCTGCCACTCCCGGCACTCGACGGTGGAAGACTTGTATTTTTGCTGGTAGAGGCGATCCGTGGCAAAAAAGTTGACCCGGAAAAAGAGGGCATGGTACATTTTGCCGGTATCATGATATTGTTTGCACTCATGATACTGATCATGTTTAACGACATTCGTAAGTTGTTCATATAGATTAGAAAAAGTTTCGCAATTATCCAGTAAGAATTTATACGAAAGGGAGAAGAACTATGACAAAAACAGTGAAGATCGGCAACCGCATCATTGGCGGCGGCAACCCGATTTTGATCCAGTCTATGACCAATACAAAAACCGAGAATGTGGAGGCAACTGCCGCACAGATCAATCAGCTTACAGCTGCCGGATGTGATATCATCCGCTGTGCAGTGCCTACGATGGATGCAGCGAAGGCATTAAAGGAGATAAAAAAACAGGTGCAGATTCCGGTCGTTGCAGACATTCATTTTGACTATCGTCTTGCAATTGCAGCAATGGAGAATGGAGCAGACAAAATCCGCATCAATCCGGGAAATATCGGAAGCACAGAGCGTGTGAAGGCTGTGGTGGATGTCGCAAAAGAGCGCAACATTCCAATCCGTGTAGGGGTAAACAGTGGTTCCTTAGAAAAAAATCTGGTGGAGAAATACCATGGAGTGACGGCTGAGGGACTGGTAGAAAGTGCTTTGGATAAAGTGAAACTGATTGAAGATATGGGATATGATAATCTTGTCATCAGTATTAAATCTTCGGATGTTATGATGTGTGTGAAAGCACATGAACTGATCACAAGCCAGACCGATCATCCGCTGCATGTCGGGATCACGGAAGCCGGTACGATCATCAGCGGTAATATCAAGTCAGCCATCGGACTTGGATTGATCTTACATCAGGGAATCGGTGACACGATCCGGGTTTCCCTGACAGGAGATCCATTAGAGGAGATCAAATCTGCCAAATTAATTTTAAAAACACTTGGACTCCGCAAAGGCGGTGTGGAAGTAGTATCCTGTCCTACCTGTGGACGAACACAGATCAATCTGATACAGCTGGCCAATCAGGTAGAAAATATGGTTGCCGACATTCCTCTTGACATTAAAGTTGCCGTTATGGGATGCGTTGTTAATGGTCCGGGAGAAGCAAAAGAGGCAGATATCGGAATCGCCGGGGGAATCGGAGAGGGACTTATTATCAAACATGGCGAGGTATTCAAAAAAGTGCCGGAGTCAGAACTTTTAGAGGCACTCCGCTATGAACTGTTACATTGGAATGAATAATTATGGCAAAACTATTTTTTGATGTCTTTCCGACACTGGATGTGTCCGGGGATATGAAGAAAATTTTATCTGAGATGGAAGTTACCAAGGTAGGGATGAATCATGAGAGAGATCATATCCGTGTCTATCTTTTGGGCAGTCATCTCATACATAAAAATAACATTACGCAGTTAGAAAAATCCATTGAGGAGCAGATATTTAAGGGAAAACGGATGAATGTCCGTATTATCGAAAAGTATCAGCTCTCCGAGCAGTATACCGCCCGCACGCTGATGGATATGTATAAGGACAGTATTTTAGAAGAGTTAAAAGCCTACAGTCTGATGGAATACAATCTGCTGCGTGCTTCCAAAATGGAATTTACGGATGACAGTCATCTGCATCTTGTACTGGAAAATACGATCATTGCACAGACACGCTCCCATGAAATTGTGGAATTTTTAGAGAAAATCGTGTGTGAGCGCTGTGGCATGAACCTGATTGTTGACCTTGACTTTGAGGAACCAAGAGAGAGCAGGTACAAGAAAAACAGTGATCTTCAGATTCAGTTTGAAATCAAAAATATATTAAAAAATATCAATTTGAAGGATGAGGACGGAGAGACAGTTGCAGTTGCTTCAGATGCCAATGAAAAAAGTGCAGCTTCCGGTCAGACTACAACATCTGGAGACAGTGGTTCTACAGGTGGTGGAAACGCCGTAAAACCTGCAAAAAACGATGCAAAATCTGCAAATGGTGCAGGAAATACTGCAAAAAAAACATACGACGGACCACGGAAAGAGTTTAAAAAACGTTATGATGGCGGTGGCTTTGGCGGAGGTAAAAAATCCGATAATCCGGATGTAATTTACGGTCGTGATATTGAGGATGGAGAAACCATCCCATTGGAGAAAATCGTGGGTGAGATGGGTGAAGTTACCATCCGCTGTCAGGTCATGACGGTTGAGACGAGGGAGATCCGTAACGAAAAGACAATCATTATCATGTCGGTCACAGATTTTACGGATTCCATTGTCCTGAAAATATTTACAAGAAATGAAGACAGGGATGAGCTTCTTGGCAATCTGAAAAAAGGGGCATTCTTAAAAATCAAAGGTGTCACGACAATCGATAAGTTTGACAGTGAATTAACAATCGGTTCGATCGTTGGAATTAAGAAGATTGCAGACTTTACGACCACCCGTATGGACACCAGTCCGGAGAAGCGTGTGGAATTGCACTGTCATACAAAGATGAGTGATATGGATGGTGTGTCCGAGTGTAAAGACATCGTAAAGCGTGCCATGAAATGGGGACATAAGGCGATTGCGATCACCGACCACGGCGATGTACAGGCATTCCCGGATGCAAACCATGCACTGAGTCCGGATGACGATTTTAAGGTTATCTACGGTGTGGAAGCGTATCTGGTGGACGACTTGAAGGATATTATCACAGATTCGAAAGGACAGAGCCTCGATGAGACCTATGTGGTGTTCGACTTGGAGACGACCGGTTTCAGCCCGGATAAGAATAAGATTATTGAGATCGGTGCAGTGAAAGTAGTCGGTGGTGTCATTACAGACCGTTTTTCGACGTTTGTAAACCCGGAAGTGCCAATTCCATTCCGAATCGAGGAACTGACCTCAATCAAGGATGATATGGTCATTGACGCACCGAAGATTGAGGAGATCCTGCCGGAATTTATGAAGTTCTGCGATGGTGCGATCATGGTTGCCCACAATGCGGAATTTGATATGAGTTTTATTAAGAAAAACTGCAAAGATCAGGGAATTGACAGAGAGTTTACGATTATTGATACCGTAGCGCTTGCAAGGATCCTGCTGCCGAATCTGAATCGTTTTAAGCTCGATACCGTTGCAAAGGCATTGAATGTCTCACTGGAAAACCATCATCGTGCAGTTGACGATGCTGCCTGTACAGCAGAAATTTTTGTGAAATTTATTGAGATGTTAAAAGAACGCGGTATGGAAAATCTCGATGATGTGAACCATATGGTTTCCACCTCCCCGGAAACGGTCATGAAAATGCCGACCTACCATGCAATTATTCTGGCGACAAATGACATCGGACGTATCAATCTGTATCGTCTGGTTTCACTTTCACACCTCACGTATTATAATAAGAGGCCACGTGTGCCAAAAAGTGAATTTGTCAAATACAGAGAGGGACTTCTTTTAGGCTCTGCCTGTGAAGCTGGAGAATTATACCGTGCGATTGTGGGCGGAAGACCGCAGGAAGAGATCATAAGACTTGTAAAGTTCTATGATTATCTGGAGATACAGCCGCTTGGAAACAATGAGTTCATGTTGCGCAGTGACAAGGAGCCGGTGAATACGATGGAAGAGCTGCAGGATATCAACCGCAGGATCTGCAGACTGGGGGAGGAATTTAACAAGCTTGTGGTGGCTACCTGCGATGTGCATTTCCTTGACCCGGAAGATGAAATCTACCGCCGTATTATTATGGCCGGAAAGGGATTTAAGGATGCTGACGAGCAGGCACCGTTATATCTCCGCACAACGGAGGAAATGTTAAAGGAATTCGAATATCTTGGAAGTGCCAAAGCAGAGGAGGTTGTCATTACAAATCCGAACAAGATCGCGGATATGTGTGAGAAGATTGCACCGGTAAGACCGGATAAGTGTCCGCCGTTTATCGAGAATTCGGATCAGATGCTCCGTGATATCTGCTATAACAAGGCGCACAGCATGTATGGTGAAGAACTGCCTCCGATCGTAAAGGAGCGGCTTGACCGAGAATTAAATTCGATTATTTCCAATGGATATGCGGTAATGTATATTATCGCACAGAAGCTTGTATGGAAGTCGAACGAGGATGGTTACCTTGTAGGTTCCCGTGGTTCGGTAGGTTCCTCTTTTGCAGCGACCATGTCCGGTATCACGGAGGTAAATCCATTGCAGGCGCATTACCGTTGCGAATATTGCAAATACAGCGATTTTGATTCACCGGAAGTCAAGGCATTTTCCGGAAGAAGCGGATGTGATATGCCGGATAAGATTTGTCCGGTGTGTGGCAAAAAGCTGGTAAAAGATGGATTTGATATTCCATTTGAGACCTTCCTTGGATTCAAGGGAAATAAAGAGCCGGATATCGACTTAAACTTTTCCGGTGAGTATCAGAGTAAAGCCCATGCTTACTGTGAGGTTATTTTCGGTTACGGACAGACATTCCGTGCCGGAACGATTGGTACACTTGCGGATAAGACTGCATTTGGATATATCAAAAATTATTATGAAGAGCGTGGAATTCACAAGAGAAACTGTGAGATTGACCGTATTGTACAGGGATGTGTCGGCGTCCGGAGAACGACCGGACAGCATCCGGGAGGTATCGTTGTTCTTCCGGTGGGCGAGGAGATTAATACGTTTACTCCGGTACAGCATCCGGCAAACGATATGACGACTGCTACGGTTACGACTCATTTTGATTACCATTCCATCGACCATAACTTATTAAAACTGGACATTCTCGGACACGATGATCCGACCATGATCCGTATGTTACAGGACTTGACAGGACTTGATCCACAGACGATCCCTTTGGACGATCAGACAGTCATGTCGCTGTTTATGAATACCTCTGCATTGGGAGTAGAACCGGAAGACATCAACGGTATTCCCCTGGGATGTTTAGGAATCCCGGAGTTTGGAACAGATTTTGCGATGCAGATGGTTATTGATGCGAAACCGACCGAATTTTCGGATCTGATCCGAATTTCAGGACTTTCGCATGGTACGGATGTGTGGTTGGGAAATGCACAGACTTTAATTGAGCAGGGGATTGCAACGATTTCTACTGCAATCTGTACCCGTGATGATATTATGATTTATCTGATCAGTATGGGACTTGACAGTGAGCAGTCTTTTACCATTATGGAGTCTGTTCGAAAAGGTAAGGGATTAAAGGAAGAATGGAAGGAAGAGATGCGGGCACATAATGTACCGGAATGGTATATTGATTCGTGTTTAAAGATCAAGTATATGTTCCCGAAAGCACATGCGGCTGCCTACGTTATGATGGCGTGGCGTATTGCATACTGTAAAGTTTTTTATCCACTCGCCTATTATGCAGCATATTTTTCCATTCGTGCGACCGGTTTCAACTATGAGATCATGTGTCAGGGAAAAGAGCGTCTGGAATATTTTTATAAGGATTACACAAGAAGAAAAGACTCTCTTTCCAAAAAAGAGCAGGATGTCTACCGTGATATGCGGATCGTGCAGGAGATGTATGCGAGAGGTTTTGATTTTACGCCAATTGATATTTACCGTGCATTGCCGGACCGTTTCCAGATCATCGACGGAAAGCTTATGCCGGCGTTAAATACCATTGAAGGTATGGGTGACAATGCTGCAATTGCGGTTGCGGAGGCAGCAAAAGACGGAAAATTCTTATCCAAAGATGATTTCCGCCAGAGAACCAAGGTGACGAAATCTACCATTGATCTTATGGCAGATCTTGGACTGCTGGGCGATATGCCGGAGTCCAATCAGTTGTCGTTATTTGATTTTGCATAAATATTTGTTTTGCGGGATAAAGAAACGCCAGGAAAAAATGAAGTTTCCTGACGTTTCTTTTTTTGTAAAAAATTGCATTGTAACAACGCCTGCTTACGGATTGAAAATCTGTACATTGCCCGGGGCAGCAACAGATGTATAATAAGGGGTTTTGGTCGTAAAATCTTTAAAATAGACATAAGTGGAAGTTACATTAATGGCAGTGTAGTTGCCTTCTTTTAATTCCTGATAATTGCTTCCATCTGTATTAATACAACAGATGGCCGGATTTGTCTTATCATTTTTCTGAAAAAAGATTTTATCGCCTGTGACATTATAGCAGTCGACACGGCAGTCCGTGACCAGCGTTTTTTCACCATTTGTCAGATCGACTTTGGCAATGCGGTAATCGTTTTCACAGTCCATAAAATAAAGATTGTTTCCGTCTTTCACCGGCATCCAGCAGTTCCCCTCATAGATGACTTTTGCGTGGTCATTGGAAGTGTCCATCTCATAGATATTATGATTGTCTGTCAGTCCGTTATAATAAATATATTGTCCATCGGTACTTGCGGTAAAGTAGGACTGTTTTTCTACCTGCTCTTTTTCCTTGCCATCAATTTTGACTTTGTACAGCGTGGTTGCATCAGTGGTATCATAATGCAGATAGTACAGATAATTTCCAACCAGGGAAGCATACATACACGGATCATCATCTAAAATTTCAGGTTTTCCTTTTCCGTCAATGTCCAGCCGGCATAAGCTGTTGGTATTGACCGGGAGGAAGGAAAACGAATCAGCGCTTTTTCCCTTAAGTTTACAGTAATAAATGTAGTGGTCATCCACGTTGATGTAGCTGACACTCTGATCCTCTAACTTTTTGATGTTTGTGCCGTCCGGGTTCATGGAGTACAGACAGTAGTTGTCGGCAGGGTTGGCAAAGTAGACAATACCATCTTTTTCACAGAAATATCCTTCGTTATACAGATTTCCCGCAGTGTTGCCGTTGACATAACCGTCATTATACCGAATGCGGTTTATGTACCGGTAGAGGAAAACACACCCGGCAGCAAGAAGGATCACCAACACAAAAAGCAGCCATTTCCAGATTTTTTTCATAAGTAAATCACCTCTTTGATTTATAATCTTTATCTATAAAAAGTATAGCATTTCTGTATACCATGACGCAAGTGTTCTCTTGCAAGCAAACTGTGAATGTAATATATTATAAATAATAAATGGAAAGGCTTGGATTTATTATGAGAGATTTATTGGAACTAAGAGATGAGATCGATCAGATCGACAGTCAGATCGTAGATCTGTATGAACGCAGAATGGCAATTTCTGAGGAAGTTGCTGAATATAAAATTGCTGTAGGAAAGAAAGTATTTGACAAGCAGCGTGAGGTTTCCAAGTTGGAAACATTGAGCAGAAAAGGAACTACGCCATTTTTAAAACATGGTATCCGTGAACTGTTCGAGCAGATCATGTCCATGAGCCGGAAGCGTCAGTATCAGCTTCTGACAGAACATGGCCAGACGGAAAAACCCGATTTTAAAGAAGTAGATCATCTGAATTACAAAAATGCTAAAATCGTATTTCAGGGAACAGAAGGCGCGTATTCCCAGCTTGCGCTGAATGAGTATTTCGGGGAGAATGCAGACAGTTATCATGTGGATACGTGGCGGGATGCGATGGAAGCCATCCAAAACGGGGAGGCCGATTACGCTGTATTCCCAATTGAGAATTCATCCGCCGGAATCGTTTCCGAGAACTATGATCTTATGGTGGAATACAATAATTATATCGTGGGAGAGCAGATCATCCGTATCGACCATGCTCTTTTAGGTCTGCCGGAAGCAGACATGGACGATATCACCGACATTTATTCCCACCCTCAGGCGCTGATGCAGTGCTCAAAATACCTTGAGAGCCACAGAGACTGGGAAAAGCACAGTCTGAAAAATACGGCAATGTCTGCCCAGAAGATCAAAGAGGATGGAAAAAAGAACAAGGCAGCGATCGCAAGCACCCTGACTGCGGACATTTATGGTCTGAAAGTGCTCGACAAGGCGATCCAGAACAATAAAAACAATTACACAAAGTTTATCATTGTGGCGAACAAGAAGATTTTTGAATCGAGAGCCAATAAGATCAGTATCTCTTTTGAAGTTCCGCATGAGAGCGGTTCGCTGTACCATAAGCTGTCCCATTTTATCTACAACGGAATCAACATGAACAAGATCGAGTCCAGACCGGTGCAGGGAAAAGCGTGGGAGTACCGCTTCTTTGTTGACATTGAGGGAAACCTCAATGATGCAGCCGTACAGAATGCGTTGCGGGGGCTGACAGAGGAGACGATCCGTTTGAAAATACTTGGCAATTATGTGAGTGCAGAAGGGAATGAATAAACTGATGAAGAGTCCAAAGAATCTGATTTTATATAAAGATTTTGAAAATGGAAAATTATTTTATAACATGACCTGGATCATGGAGAATTATGAAAATGAATATTATAATAAAGAGGATGTGGAGTCTCTATTGTATGAGAGTTTGAACCAGTTAATGGAACTGGCAGTGAGTCATGGCTTTGAGGGGAATCTGTGGCACAGTTTTCTGGCATTTCTTCTTGTAAATAATGAGAATGCTTACAGCAAAACTTGTGAGATCCGCGGCGAAGTGGAGGGCTCTGTCAATCAGATCGTATTGCATGACTTTGAGATCATCAAATCGCTGTTTGATTTTGATTTTGGAAAACTTGCCTCTTATTTTGAGATGGACTGTATGGATGCCATCACTGATTATCAGAGCATGACAGGGAGCGGAAAGATTTTTAATAAGAGGATCAAGGAGCGCATCAATGAGTTGAAGTTAAAGCTGGAAGCTTCCACAGATGTGTCCGGATTTAAAGATGCAGTGACGGCATTTTATAAAGATTTTGGCGTTGGTAAACTCGGACTTCACAAGGCATTCCGCATTCAGCACAGGGAAAAGGAAGAGGTGGAGATCGTGCCGATCACAAATATTGCCCATGTGAAATTAGACGATCTGGTCGGCTATGAGCTTGCAAAACAGAAACTCATCGACAATACGGAAGCATTTGTCAACGGAAAGCAGGCAAATAACTGCCTGTTATATGGGGATGCCGGAACCGGAAAATCCACCAGTATCAAAGCCATTGCAAACCAGTACTATGACAGAGGCTTACGTCTGATCGAAGTGTACAAGCACCAGTTCTGTGATCTGAATGATGTCATCGCACAGATCAAAAACCGCAATTACAAGTTCATTATTTACATGGACGATCTCTCTTTTGAAGAGTTTGAGATCGAATATAAATATCTGAAGGCAGTGATCGAGGGCGGTCTTGAGAAAAAACCGGACAACGTACTGATCTATGCAACCTCCAACAGACGCCACCTGATCCGTGAAACATTTTCGGATAAAGAGGAAGTGCGTGAGGATATGCATACTTCCGATACTGTACAGGAAAAATTATCCCTGTATGCAAGATTTGGTGTTTCCATCTACTTTGGCGCACCGAATAAGAAGGAATTCCAGAATATTGTCAAAGTACTTGCAGAAAAATATCAGGTTTCCATGGATGAGGACACTTTGCTTGCTGAGGCCAATAAATGGGAGCTTTCCCACGGCGGATTATCCGGCAGGACAGCGCAGCAATTTATCAACTATTTACTTGGAAAAGAATAAAAAATTGGTATAATAGAGATATACAAAAGAAATGAGGAGGCAGACATCTGGTGATCCATACATTCGCAGCAATTTATATCGGTTCTTATGAAGTAAGTATTAAAATATTTGAGATTTCAGGAAAGAAGAAAATCCGTGACATTGATTATATCCGGAGCAGGATTGAGCTCGGAAGAGATGCATATTCCAAGGGAAGTATCGGATATGAACTTGTGGAGGCGCTGTGTGATACGCTTGCCGAGTACAAAAAGATCATGGACGGCTACCGGGTGGACAGTTACGAAGCGTATGCTGCCGCAGCCTTGAGAAACGCTGAAAATGAACTTTTTATCTTAGACCAGATCCGCATCAGGACAGGACTTCTCGTAAAAGTTTTAAGTAACTCTGAGCATCGCTTTATCAGTTATAAATCGGTTGCCATGCGGGAAGATTTTGAGCGTATGATCCAGAAAGGTGCAGCAGTTGTGGATGCCGGAGGCGGCGGTATGCAGATCACGGTATTCTCAAAGGGAAAAGTAGTCACAACACAGCATCTGGCACTCGGCACCATGCGTATGCGGGAGCAGCTTGCAAGAAAAAGTAATAATCTGGCACAGTATGAACTTCAGGTAGAAGAACTTGTTGACAAGGAACTTGAAGTTTTTAAAGCTATGTATCTTCAGGAGACGAAGATCAAATACCTGATCATCATCGGTGATTATATATCAGAGATCAGCAGAAAAGTAGAAAAAAACAAGGAAGACAATACCATAGAGGCAGCAAAGTTCTTAAAGTACATCAGAAAGCTGGATGAGAAGACATTAGAGGAAATCTCAGAGGAATTGAACCTTTCGAATGAGAGTGATGCGCTTGTCATTCCATATATGATGATTTTTAAATGCATGGCAGAGAGCATCGGCGCAGAGAGTCTCTGGGCACCGGGAACGAATGTCAGCGATGGTATCGCATTCCACTATGCACAGAAGAATAATATGATCCGGGTGGAACATGATTTTGAGGCGGATGTCTTATCTGCCGCAAGAAATCTTTCCGAGCGTTACATGAGTTACACCCCACATATTGATGCACTGACGCAGATGGCAACCCTTATTTTTGATACGATGAAAAAAGTACATGGACTTGGCAGAAGAGAACGGCTGCTTTTGCAGGTGGCTGCCATTTTACATGACTGCGGAAAATATATCAGTTTTGCCAACGGTCCGTCCTGCTCCTATGACATTATTATGGCTTCCGAGATTATCGGACTGACACACAAAGAGCGTGAGATCATTGCAAACACAGTATTATATAATACATGGCCGCTTCCTGACTATGAAGATCTCGCAGATAAATTGGATCATGACAGTTATCTGACCGTTGCAAAACTTTCTGCGATCCTTCGTGTATCCAATGCAATGGACCGGAGCCACAAGCAGAAGTTTAAGAATGTGAAGGCGGCGGTCAAGGGAAGAGAGCTTGTGATCACAATTGAGACAATGGATGATATTGCTTTGGAAAAAGCACTGTTTGATGCCAAAACGTCATACTTTGAAAATGTATTCAGCATAAAGCCGGTGATCAAAGAAAAGAGAGTCTACGGCTGACAGACAACCAATGGAAAGGCTAGGTTTATCTTATGGAGAAAGAACAGGATTTTAAAAAACCGGAATATTATGAAAACAGGGAATTGAGCTGGCTGAAATTTAATCACCGTGTGTTAAACGAGGCGAGAGATAAATCCATTCCGCTTCTGGAACGATTAAAGTTTGTCAGTATCACTTCGTCAAATCTGGACGAATTTTTCATGGTGCGTGTCGCATCCCTGAAGGATATGGTACACGCCAATTATAAGAAAAAAGACATTGCCGGAATGACGGCATCGGAACAGTTAGAGAAGATCAATGAGCGCACGAGAGAGCTTGTCACGCTTCAGTACAATACCTATAACCGTTCTCTTGTGCCGCTTATGCACCAGCATGGGATCGTTGTGATGGATGCATTCGAAGATCTGAGTGAGGCGCAGGCTGCATTTGTGGACCGCTATTTTGAAGACAATGTATATCCGGTACTCACCCCGATGGCGGTGGATGCCTCAAGACCATTTCCACTGATCCGGAACAAGACATTGAACATTGCAGCACTTCTTTCCAAGAAAAAAGGAAAAGCAGAAAAAGAGGAAATTGAATTTGCAACCGTCCAGGTTCCAAGCGTGTTGCCACGCCTGGTACATATCCCTTCGGAAGATGGAAATGAAAAGACCTTCATTTTATTGGAGCAGGTCATTGAGCGGAATATTGATAAACTGTTTTTAAACTACGATGTACTCTGCGCATATCCTTACCGTGTTATGCGGAATGCCGATCTGTCGATTGATGAGGATGAAGCGGCGGACCTGCTAAAAGAGATTCAGAAACAGTTAAAAATGCGTCAGTGGGGCGAGGTTATCCGTCTGGAAGTAGAAGATGGCATTGACAAAAAGCTGTTAAACTTCTTAAAAGATGAATTAAAAGTGGCAGAACAGGATATTTTTCAGATCAACGGACCAATTGATTTCACATTTCTGATGAAAATGTATGGATTAGAAGGCTGTGACGATCTGCGGAATGAGCCTTACACGCCACAGCGCGTGCCGGAGATCGTACCGGGGGAAAATATTTTTGATGAGATCCGAAAAGGAGATATCCTTTTGCATCATCCATACCAGACGTTTGATCCGGTGGTTGATTTTATACGTCAGGCATCTGTGGATCCGGATGTACTTGCCATCAAACAGACGCTTTACCGTGTCAGCGGCAATTCACCAATTATTGCTTCATTGGCACAGGCGGCTGAAAACGGCAAGCAGGTTTCTGTTTTAGTGGAGTTAAAAGCCCGGTTTGATGAGGAAAACAACATTGTCTGGGCAAAAAAATTAGAGCAGGCTGGCTGCCATGTTATCTATGGTCTGGTTGGACTGAAAACCCACAGCAAAATAGCGCTGGTTGTCCGGAGGGAGGAAGATGGTATCCGTCGTTATGTGCATCTTGGAACCGGTAACTACAACGACTCCACAGCAAAGTTATATACAGACTGTGGTATTTTTACCTGTGACGGTGCAATCGGAGAGGATGCAACTGCCGTATTCAATATGTTGTCCGGCTACTCCGAACCATTGTCGTGGAATGAACTTGCGGTTGCACCAATCTGGCTTCGCACGAAGTTCACAAAGCTGATCCGTCGTGAGACGAAGCATGCAAAAGAGGGAAAACCTGCAAAGATCATTGCAAAAATGAATTCGCTCTGTGATCCGGGAATCATTGAATCCCTTTATGAAGCGTCTGCAGCAGGTGTTAAGATCCAGCTGATCGTCCGTGGAATCTGCTGCTTAAAAGTCGGAATCCCAGGGGTGAGCGAGAATATTGAAGTCCGTTCGATCGTTGGAAATTTCTTAGAGCACAGCCGGATATTCTATTTCTTCAACGATGGAGAAGAAGAACTTTACATGGGAAGTGCCGACTGGATGCCGCGTAACTTAGACAGACGAGTGGAGATTTTATTCCCGGTATTAGATGATGAACTGAAAAAACGTGTCAGACATATTCTGGATGTGGAGCTGGCAGACACTTTAAAAGCACATGTACTGCATGCTGACGGCAATTACGAGAAGGTAGACAGACGTGGAAAAGCAGCATTATCATCTCAGGATGTTTTCTGTAAGGAAGCAATGGAAGCTGTTCCAAAACCATCTCACGGATATCAGGGAAGAGTGTTTATTCCGGCAGAACCTGTAGAATAAATAGCATTACGGTAAGAGCAGTTATTGTGTGAGGGAGGATGGGCTATGAATAATAAAATTTTATTTGCGGATCTGGATCGTACATTATTGTGTGATGATAAGTCGATTTCTGAAAAGAACCGGGCTGCAATACAGAAAATGTTAGAGCGTGGACACTATTTTGTTCTGGCAACCGGACGACCGGTAGAGTCAGGGAGAATTGTTGTGAAAGATCTTGGGCTGACCAGTCCGGGATGTTATATGATCGCCTTTAACGGGGCAGTGATCTATGACTGTGCGGCAGACCGTGTGCTTTATAAAAGTGCACTTCCAATCGAGGTTGCGCAGGAGATTTTTGACCGGGCGCATAAAGCCGGCATCTATGCGCAGACCTACAATACCGTAGACATTGTGACAAAACGGCACACAAAAGAACTGGATTATTATGTTGAGCGTTCTCATATGACCTACAAACTCACAAGAAGAATTTCGGATTGTCTGGATTCGGAACCTCAGAAAGTCATTCTGATCCATCTGGAGGATGATGAAAAATTAAAACGTTTCCAGAAAGCAAATGCTGCCTGGGCGAAAGGAAAATGCAACTCCTTTTTCTCCTGCAAAGAGTATCTGGAGTATTGTCCAGTCAACACGGACAAAGGAACCGGTGCACAGTATCTGGTGAAATTGTTAAATATTCCACATACCAGCACGGTTGCGATCGGAGATGAGCAGAACGACATTCCGATGATCCAATCCGCACATATTGGTATCGCTATGAAGAACGGGATCGATGATATCAAGAAAGCCGCTGATTATGTTACGGAAAATGATAACAACCATGATGCGATCGCGGAAGTGATCGAGAAGTTTATTTTATAAAAAAAGGGGAAGCTTACCGTTGATATGTAAGCTTCCTTTTTTTATCGGCTGGCTTTTATCGTTTCTAAAACAGAGTAAGGAATATACAGATGTCCCCGTCCTCTGCCAAGAGCGATATCCGGTTTGTTTGAGCCGTGGAAATCAGAACCGCCGCTGATAAGCAGTCCGTTTTCCCTTGCAAGACGTTTCATCTGCTGTTCTTCTCCGGTGGTGTAGGTGGAGTAGATTGCTTCTAACCCGTCAAGTCCCGCCGGTTTCAGCTCATCGATCATTTTCTGGAGATTGGTGTTACTCAGGCCGTAGAGCAGAGGGTGAGCTAAAATGGCAGTACCTCCGGCTTCCTTGATGAGACGCACGGCATCGGTTGAAGCGACTTTCAACCTGCCGACATAGCATTTGCAGTGGTCGCCGATATAACGGTCGAAGGCTTCGCGGACACTCTTGATCTGACCATGTTCATATAGAAAGCGTGCAATGTTCGCGCGGGTAATGACACAGTCCGGATTTTCAGCCACCAGTTCTTCCATCGTAATGGAAAGCCCTTCCTTCTGAAGTGCCTCCACCATAAGTGCATTGCGCTCACTGCGGCATTTCCGGTATTCGGTTGTCTTTTTCAGAAGCTGCTCATTTTCGATATCAATATATAACCCTACGATATGGACTTCTTTTCCGTGATAATCGGTGGAGAGTTCAATGCCCGGTATTAGTTCAATCCCGGCAGAAGTTGCGCAGGGCATTGCTTTGCTGACACCTGAGCAGGTGTCGTGGTCGGTGAGTGCAAACGCAGACAGACCGGTGCGTTTTGCTTCAGTTACCAGTTCTGTGGGTGTAAAAGTTCCATCGGATTCGGTGGAATGTACATGTAAGTCGACAATTCTGTGATCCATAGTTTATGCCTTTCTTTTATAATTTCCCTGTGAATGATGAGTATCGTTTTAACTACAAAATTGACGTATTTTTTATTATCATTTTATTTACTGATATTTTGAAAAGTGATAAAATAATATATATCATATCGTTTGGTATAAGAAGAGTGTACTAAACAATAAAAAAATTTGCAAATAATTATGGATGAATGCTGAAAGGGGGACA
>OGQO01002152.1_pt1 | contig 16081 bp, 13 predicted proteins | sample 1553241 | NCBI WGS metagenome assembly OGQO01 (sample SAMEA2579933, study PRJEB22360) | human gut metagenome | biome: human gut; feature: human-associated habitat; material: faeces | place: Denmark | collected 2008/2010
ACCCGCAAGGGTGGAGACCTTATTGTTCCGACGGCTATCGTCTCGTGTGAATCACCAGATGATCACTCTCTCCGATGCCGGGCGGTAGAGGGGCTCACCCTCCTTGATGCCGAATGCCTCGAAGAAAGGCTCGATGTTGCGCAGCGATACGTTCACGCGGTTCTTGCCCAGCGAGTGTACGTCGCCGGTGGTCAGCGAGCGCATCTCCTCCTCGCGGATATTGTTGGCCCAGAGGTTGGCGAAGTTCATGTAGAACACCTGCATCGGGTCGAAGCCGTCGATCCTGGCCTGCTCGGATGTGATGTCTACGCCTTTCTTCTTCTGCGAATCGAGGAAAGCGGTGCGTGCGATTCTGAGGCCGCCCTGGTCGGCGATGTTCTCGCCGAGGGTATACTGTCCGTTGGCCATCAGGCCGGGAAGCACCTCAACCTCGTTAAACTGCTCTACAAGACCCTGGGTGAGTTTGCCGAATGCCTCGCGGTCTTCGTCGTTCCACCAGTTCACCATGTTGCCGTTGGCGTCAAACATACATCCCTGGTCGTCGAAGCCGTGGGTCAGCTCATGGCCGATCACGACACCGATGCCGCCGTAGTTCTCGGCGTCGCTGCTCTGCGGGTCGAAGAAGGGGGCCTGCAGGATGCCGGCGGGGAATACGATCTCATTGTTGACCGGATTGTAGTAGGCGTTGATGGTCTGGGGTGTCATGCTCCATTCCGTGCGGTCGACAGGCTTTCCCCACTTGGAGAGGTATTCCTTCTGTGCCCACATCGAGGCGTTGTGCACGTTCTCGTAATAGCTGAGCGAGGGGTCGAGTTCCATCTTGCTGTAGTCTTTCCACGTGTCGGGATATCCGATCTTCACTGTGATGGAGTTGAGCTTCTTCATGGCCTGCACCTTGGTGTCGTCGCTCATCCAGGGTAGATGCATGATGTGCTTGCCGAGGGCGTTGCGCAGGTTCTCCACAAGGCCGATCATGTATTCCTTGGAGCTCTCCGGGAAGTATTGCTCCACGTAGAGCTTGCCGATGCCTTCGCCGAGGAAGCCTTCGGTCACTCCGAGGGCACGCTTCCAGCGCGGGCGCTGCTGCTGCACTCCGCTCATCACCTTGTTGAACTCAAACGAGGCATCGGAGAAGCTGTCGCTCAGATAGGGAGCCGCGCCGCTCACCACCTCCCAGAGGTAATAGTCTTTCTTCTCGCGGTCGGTGAGGCTCTTCCAGAGGTTGTCGGCCTGACGCATACCCTTGAGGTCGGTCACGATGATGGTTTCCGGAGCCTCGATGCCCATGGTCTCCACGAAGAGACGGTCGAGAGGCAGGTTGGAATATGTCTGCTTGATCTGCTCAAACGACATGGGGTTATACATCAGCTGTATGTTGCGGGTTTCCTCGCGCGTCATGGCGCTGTCGGCCACCATCTTCTCGATCTTCATCACGTTTTTCACTACGCGGGCGGCATCTTTCTTGCTCAGGCCGGCGTTCATCATCTGGGCGGCGATGAGCTTCTGATAGGCTTCCCTCACCTCCTTGTTGCGCTTGTCGTTGAGCAGGTAGTAGTCGCGGTCGCCGAGTCCGAGGCCGGCGCTGCCGAGATACATGGCATACTGAGAGGAGTTGGCGAGGTCTTCCTGCGGACCGGCGCCTATGAAGGGCGAGCCGTAATATTTGTGGAGCCAGTAGAAGAGGTCGGTCATCTCCTCCGGCTTGGCGTTCTCGATCTTGGAGAGGATGGGCTTGATGGGCTCGGCGCCCAGCTTGTTGCGCTTCACGCTGTCCATGCCGGCCTCGTAGAGGGTGGCGATCAGATAGGCGTCGGTGCCTTTCTTGGGATTGGTGGAGGCGAGGTGGCGCACTATGCGCTGCACGCGGTTGTTGCTCGAGTCGTTGAGGATGTTGAACATTCCGTAGCGGGAATATTCAGGAGTAAGCGGATGGGACTCGATCCAGCCTTTGTTGACGTGCTGGTAGAAGTCGGAGCCCGGAGCCGTTGTCTTGTCGATGCCGGAGGCGTCGAGGCTCTTCAGGTGTTCCTGGGCGTTGGCTCCCGTCGCAGCGGTGGCGGCAATGGCCAGGCCCATTAATAGAGTGTTGATTTTCATGTTATTATTAGTTGTTTTGTTGTGTTGTCGTGTCGGTCTGCGGTGCCGGACGGTATTCCAGTATGTCGCCCGGCTGGCAGTCGAGAATCTCGCAGATGCTGGTGAGAGTCGAGAAGCGTATGGCTTTGGCCTTTCCGGTCTTGAGGATCGACAGGTTGGAGGGGGTGATTTCCATACGCGACGCGAGCTCGCCGAGCGACATCTTCCGCTTGGCCATCATCACATCGAGATTTATTATAATAGGCACGGTTAAGGGTGGGTTTATTATGTATGGTTTATATTGTCAGTTCGTTGTCTTCCTGAAGCTGTATGCCTCTGGCCCATATCTCGGCCATGAGAAGCGCCATGAGGCCGAGGATGCAGGTGGTCCATGGTATCAGCCAGTATGACGAGAGCGAATAGCCTTCGAGCTGGAGGTCGAAGCCGGAGAGCATGCAGTCGTCGATGATGCCTGACGCGCTCTGCATCAGCGCCAGGCAAAGCAGATAGACCGCCAGCCTACGCAGCCGCTTCACGTTGGCCCTCACGAATACGAAGCCACGGTTGATGCGGATTATGAATTTGGCGAATTCTATCACCGTCATTATCGAAAACACCAGCGCGGCCACCATGCATCCCACCGATATCCAGTTGAAGGTGATCTGGGAGGCGTCTTCCGGCAGGATCACAACCGCCCTACGTATTATCACCGGCAGCTCGCGTCCGTCGGCCATCATGATGGTGTCCGTCGGATGATAGTAGCTCCCCTCATCGGGATTGAATGCCAGATCCACGGGCATATAGCTTTCCATCGTCTCGGCTCCGTCTTGCGTCTCGTCCCAGCCTTTGGTGAAGCCGGTGATAAACGCTGTCCCCATCATATACGACGGGATGGTGACCGAGGCGGCCAATATGCATATTATAAGTATGCACAGTATGTTGATGCTGGTCTTTTTCATTTCGGCATTATTGGATACTGCTCTGCAAAATTAATATAAAATATTTGGTTTGCCAAAAATAATTATCGTTTTTCGATATATTTTAGCTCTTTTCCTTTTCTATCACTTCTCTCAGGGTGGCGATTTTCATTTCCGTCTCCTTCCACTCCTTCTCCGGATCCGACTGCTCGGTGATGCCTCCCCCGGCGAAATAGGCTATCCGGTGGCGCTCCACGCGTGCCGACCGGAGGTTCACTCTCAGATGAAACCCTTTTCCGGATGTGGTCTCCCCGAGATACCCTCCGTAATATCCACGCTCAAAATCCTCACGGCTCTTGATGAAGCTCATGGCTTCTTCTTTTGGCAGACCGCACAGAGCCGGGGTGGGGGAGAGCCTCTCTATGAATTCATGCAGCTCGGCGTAGCTGAAGATCTTCGGCAGCGGCGAAGACACCCACGTGCGCAGATGTTCCACGTTGCCGGCTTTCCGAGTCTCCGGCGCTTCGGAATGGCTCTCGCCAAACTGAGCGGACATGATGTTGAGAAGATAGTCGGTCACAATCTGCTGCTCCTTCCGGTCTTTGTCGTCCCATTTTCCTTCGCTGCCGGCCGGGCGTGTCCCCGCCAGCGACATCACCACGGCCTCTCCGTTACCTCCATGACACAACACTTCCGGCGTCGCTCCGATATATACTCCGGTGAATGGTGTGTAGTATATAAAGGTGTATGCGTCCGGGTATTTCAGACACAGGTCTCGGTATATCCGTGCGAGTCCTTCGTAGTTGTCGCGGTCGGGGGTCTCATCTACAAGTGTGCGTGCCATCACTATCTTGCGGTCGGGATGCCCTTCCAGTGCCTTGACGGCTGCCTTCACGTTGGCTATGTGCTCGTCTCTGGTAGTGCTCCGCTTCGGGAAAGGATAGAACGGCGTGTCTCCGTTAAACCCCTCTACCTTTATATATCTCACGGAGCCGAAATCGAGAGCCTTTATATCTTTTGGTATGGTGATGGTGTGTCGCGGATCGCCGTCGAAGCTCCCGATCACGAATCCGCGCGACAGTCCGGAGCGGGGATAGAACGAGGCCGCAGTGTTCAGCCTTCTTGAGTTGCCGTATTTATAGACGTAAAATGAGAGACCCTTTGATATTGCGTCAGGGAAAAAATCCTCGAGCTCCTCGAAGACGTCTCTCCTCATCGTCCAGTCCTCCTCGCTCATAGATCTGCCTCAAGTTCAAAAGGATATGTTCGGGTCACTGTCACTTCGGCGAAATCGCCGGGCTTCAGTCCCTCTCCATTCACTATCACCTCATGGTCAACTTCCGGCGAGTCCCATTGCGTGCGGCCAATGGCGGTGCCGTCGGACTGCAGGCGGTCGATGAGCACTTTCAAGCGTTTACCGGCCATCTTCTCGTTCTCTTCGAGCGAGATCTGCTCCTGTATCTCCATCAGCTGGTCGAGACGGCGCTGCTTGGTGGCCTCGTCTACCTCGTCGGTATAATGCCGGGCGGCGTAGGTGTCGTCTTCCATGCTGTAGGCGAAGGCGCCGAGACGCTCGAAGCGCCATTTCCTCACGAACTCGAGAAGCTCCTCGAATTCTTCCTCACCCTCTCCCGGGAAGCCCACCATCATGGTGGTGCGCAGCTTGATGCCGGGCACTTTCTCGCGTATCTTCTCTATCAGCTCCTCGGTGTGTCGCCGGTCGATGCGGCGCCTCATTCTCGAGAGCACCTTGTCGCTGGCGTGCTGCAGCGCGATATCGAGATATTTGCACACGTTGTCGCGTTTTGCCATCACGTCGAGCACATCCATCGGGAAGTCGGCCGGATAGGCGTAATGAAGGCGTATCCATTCCACTCCCTTGATGTCGGCCATGCTGTCTACAAGCTCCGCGAGCCGGCTTCTGCCGTAGAGGTCGGTGCCGTAGCTCGAGAGGTCCTGCGCTATGACATTGAATTCCTTCACTCCCTTGGCGGCAAGCTCCGCTGTCTCCTCGAGGATCTCGTCTATGGGTCGTGAGGTGTGGCGTCCTGTTATGATGGGGATGGCGCAGAAGGCGCAGTGGCGGTTGCATCCCTCCGAGATCTTGATGTAGCAGCTATGGGGAGGGGTGGTGAGGCTGCGCTCCCATTCCCGGGGCTTTGTCTCCTCCTTAAGGTCGGGCAGCGACTCTATGAAGCCGTTCCAGTCGAATTTGCCATACCATCGGTCGACTTCCGGCATCTCCTCCTTCAGCTCCTCCATGTAGCGCTGCGAGAGGCACCCCATCACGGCCAGCGTGCCTATGCGGCGCTGCTGCTTGAGCTTCGCGAGACTGAATATCATGTCGATCGACTCTTCCTTGGCGTCGTTGATGAAGCCGCATGTGTTCACCACCACGTATTCCCCGCAGGGTTTCTCCGGATCGTGGCTCACATCATATCCCTTGGCCTCGAGCCTACGCATCAGCCGCTCGGAGTCGATGAGGTTTTTCGAGCATCCCATCGAGATGACGTCGATATGCCGCTTCCTCATTTCGCGCTGTCGATAAAGAGTGAGCGCACGAATTCCTCGGGGCGGAATATCTGCAGGTCGTCGATGCCTTCGCCGATGCCGATATATTTCACCGGTATCTTGAACTGGTCGGAGATTCCCACCACTACTCCTCCTTTGGCGGTGCCGTCGAGCTTTGTCACGGCCAGGGCGTTGACTTCAGTCGCGGCCACAAACTGGCGTGCCTGCTCGAAGGCGTTCTGGCCGGTGGAGCCGTCGAGCACGAGAAGAATCTCGTCGGGTGCGTCGGCCACCACTTTCTTCATCACGTTTTTCATCTTGGTGAGCTCGTTCATGAGGTTCACCTTGTTGTGGAGGCGTCCTGCCGTGTCGATGATCACCACGTCGGCTCCGTGGGCTTTCGCCGACTGCACGGTGTCGAAGACCACGGCCGCAGGGTCGCTGTTCATCTTCTGCTTCACTATGGGCACTCCCACCCGGCTGCTCCAGATCTCGAGTTGCTCGATGGCGGCGGCGCGGAAGGTGTCGGCGGCGCCGATCACCACGCTGTTGCCGGCCTTCTTGTATTGGTTGGCGAGCTTCCCGATGGTGGTGGTCTTGCCCACTCCGTTGACGCCCACCACCATTATGACGTAGGGGTCGCCGTTGGCCTTCTTAGGCACCTGGAAGTCGTCGGGCTCCTCGCCCTCGCTCTCCGGGCGCGCGAGCATGTCGCTGATCTCCTCCGCAAGCAGGGTGTTGAGCTCCGAGGTGCCCACGTATTTGTCTTTGGCGACGCGGGCCTGAAGCCTCTCGATGATCTTCAGGGTGGTGTCGACGCCTACGTCAGAGGTGATGAACGCCTCTTCAAGGTTGTCGAGCACTTCGTCGTCTACCTTGCTTTTTCCGGCGATGGCACGCGTTATTTTGCCGAGTACACCCTCTTTGGATTTCTGCAGTCCGCTGTCGAGCTTCTCTTTTTTCTCTTTCGAGAATATCTTCTTAAAAAATCCCATACAAGATATATTGTTTAAGGTGCGAAATTAATGAATTTTTCTGACATACGAAAGCCGTTGTCTGTCAATCCGCCCTATCCGTCAGGATTCTATTTCTCACCGTCTTTGCGGTTGATGGTGATATTGATGCTTTTCACTTTATCCGGACTTGTCTCATCGGTTTCTTTTGTCACCTTTATGCTGTCGGGCGTCAGCGAATCTGTGGGGATAGCCGCTATCTCTTCTGTCGTTTCGATGTCGATATCAATGGGCCGGCGGTTTTCAAGTCTGTTGAAGAATTTGGCCATGAGCACCGGGCAGGCTATCACCGACACCACCCATATCGCCAGCAGTGTGTTGCGGAATCCCCGCTGCATGGAGCGTCTGTTGCCCGCCATTGCCCGTATAAGGAAAAACACCGGTATGCCGAGCGCTATCTGGGAGGCGATCGCCAGCGTCAGACCCCATGTGGCGTCGTAGGTGCCGATCACATGCTCGAATGCAGGTGGAAGCGTATCGATATTGAGGAAGCTGAGGAAGAGCAGGCCCATAAGGCAGGCGAGTGTGCCGAGCACGAGGGCTATGGCAACGGGCACGAAGATGATGAGCCCGATTACTATCAGCACCTTGAGCAGCACCGAGAAGAACCTCGAGGATCCGCTGCGGCTGATGGCGGCATAGGCGGCTTCGGCTCCGGGTGTCCCGGGTGTCTCGCTGCCTTTGCCGGTCTCGTAGAAGTTGTCGGTCACGGTGCGGCCGATATTCGAGATCGTCGGTGTCTCTCCCATCATCTGCATCTTCTCGTAGGGTGTCTCGGCCGGTGGCACAACTATCCAGAGCACGACATAGGCAAGTGCGGCGGTTGAGAGGGAGAGAACGGCGAGAAGCACTGTAAGCAGCCTTACCCACACCACATCTATGCCCGTGTAGTGGGAGATGCCGGCGCATACGCCCCCTATCATGCCTCCCTGGGTGTCGCGGAAGAATTTCTTCACGCTCCCGGGGTGGGGGACATACGGTGGCGGCACGGCTCCCGGCTTGGCTTCGGCCTTCTCGTCGATGTCGATTATTGTCTCGTCTTTAGGGACATCGTAATCTACTGTCATCTTCACGTCGGCGTCGATGAAGTCTTCCGGCTTCCCCATCCTGGCTATCACGGCTTCTACGTTTGCGAGGGTGATGATGCGGGAGCCGCCGTCGCTCATCTCGGTGAGGAGCTCTGATATGCGCCCCTCGATGTCGGCGATCAGCTCCCGGAAGTCATCGAGATGGCTGAAAGCGTGTTCCAGTGTGCTGAGGTAGTCGCTCAGGAGGGTATAGGCGTCGTCGTCGATGGTGAAGCCTGTCCCGGCAATGTTTATGTTGAAGGTCTTTTTCATTTCTGTAGGTCTATTGGGGTTTCTGGTCTGTTGTCGTGGCTCTGTCTGAAATGCTCCACATTGGCTACTATCTGGTTCCATGCGTCGGAGGTGTATCTGAGCACCTCCTCGCCGTAGTCGGTCAGGAAGAAGTATTTCCTTGGCGGCCCTTTCGGCGACTCCTCCCATTCATAGTTGAGTTTCCCCTCTTTGCGCAGGCGGTTGAGAAGAGTGTAGAGGGTGCCCTCCACCACTATCATGTCGGCTTCCTTGAGCCTGGAGATGATGTCGGATGGATAGGCACGCCCCTTACTGAGTATGAGGAGGATGCAGTATTCCAGCATCCCTTTCCTCATCTGTGACTTTATGTTGGCTTCATTAATGTTGCTTGTGTTGTCCATAGGTTGTCGGTTACAGTGCTGTTCCTTTGTTCGACGAGCCGGTGTCGGCCTTGTCGTCGTTGTCGATGGAGGTGTTTGTCTTCTTCACGTCGGTCTTGGCGTTGCCGAAGTTCCATGTCAGGCTTACGCCTATCCTCCAGCTTTTATTGTGTGATCTGGTGGTGGTCTTCATGTTTTCGGTGGCCACTACGTTCTTGAATCCCTTGGTGCTCTGCAGGAAATCGCCGGCGTTGAGCGAGATGCGCAGCGCGTCGTTTTTGAGGAAGCTGCGGCTCAGGCCTATGCCGTAGTAATACCAGCCGTAGAATGTGCTCTGCAGTCCGTATTCGCGCGTGTTCTGGCCGCCGTAGGCCGAGAGCGAGATGTTTCCGGGGAGCTTGTAGTCGGCGCTCACGCCGTAGTTGAGTGTCCAGCCGTGGTTGCTGTAATCGGGGTTGTGCGATTTCAGGCTCACGTATGCGAGGCGCCCGTTGAGGTTGACTCTCAGGTTGGGCACTCCGCTCCATGTCAGGAAGCCGGTGAGGGCGGCGCTCTCGTTGTGGCCGATGTTGGCGTAGGTGTCGTAGATTGTCATCCCGTCCATGTAGGAGTAGGATGATATGGCGTTGTTGATGCGGGTGTACTCGATTCCGACGTTGCCGCCGATGGCGCCGGCGAAGTGGGTGTAGGTCAGGCTCACCTTGTGGCTCTTCTCGCTGTCGAGGTCTGGATTACCCATGCGGATCGAGTTGGCTTCCAGCCGGGTCTCGAAGGGATTGGTCTGCTCGATGGTCGGGCGTGAGATTCTCATGAGGTAGGCCAGACGCAGGTTCTGCATAGGCGAGAAGGAATATGTCAGCGACACGTTGGGCACCAGATCGTTGAGGTGTGTGGTGTAGTCGGGCATGGTGCCTTTCCTGAACTCCGTGCCCATTCTGGTGTGCTCGTAGCGTGCTCCGGCTTTTGTCGACCATGCTCCGAAGACTCCTGTATAGGAGGCGTAGCCCGCGTAGATGTCCTGGAACTGGAGCATGGAGGTGAGGCTTCCGGGGTCTACTGTCAGGTTGTCGTAGGTGTCGCCGCGCAGTATGCTGCCGTCGGCGGTGTTGTGGCGCCAGAGTGTCTTCGCGCCGGCCTCGATGGTGTGCTTCCCTTCGGCGAGGGGGTTGGCGTAGTCGAGCTGCACGGTGTGCTCGCGGGTGTAGTTGTTATTGCGGCTCCTTTCGAGGCGGGAGGCGAGGTTCATGTTCTCGATGTCGAAGTAGTCGTAGTTGAGCTTCATGTCGTTGTTGCCGAAGTTGAAGAGATAGGAGAGTATGAGGTTGTGGCCCTGCTTCCCGAAGGTGTGCTGGTAGGAGGCGTTGGTGGTCACGCTTCCGTTGATCATCTTCACTCCGATTCTGCGGCTGTAGCCCCATGCTTTGGCGCCGTCGGGCTGATACATGTCCATGCGGGCCAGCAGCGGATGCTTGTCTCTGGCGTTCACCATGTTGCCGTTGACAGAGATGGAAAAGAGGTTGCTTTCGTCCGGCTCCCACGACATGGCGCCGGCTCCGCTGAGGAAGTCGAAGTTGATTTTCTGGTCGAAGTTCTCCACCTGCCTCATGCCGTTGTTGTCGCCGAAGTATTCCGTGGTGATGTTGGCTGAGTTGTCCTGGGAGGTGAAGAGTGATTTATAGTAGTTGACGCTCAGGTTTGCGTTGACTCTGTTTTTCTTCATTCCGCCGAATAGGGTGGCGCCCGACTCGCGGTTGCTCAGCGAGGCGGTGATGGAGCCGGAATATCCGTCGTCGGTGCGCTTGCGCTCGGTGATGAGGTTGAGGATGCCGCCTGTGCCCTCGGCGTCATATTTGGCGTCGGGCTCGGTGATCACCTCCACCTTGGCCACTGCCTCCGCGGGCATTGATTTGAGTATGCGCTGGTAGTTGGCGCTCATGAAGGGCTCCTCCTTGCCGTTGACGTAGATCTTGAAGTTGCTCTGGCCGTTGATGCGTATGTTGTCCTCACCGTCGACCGACACCATCGGCACCTTGCGGAGCATGTCGAGCACGGTACTTCCTTTCGATGAGTCGTCCTCATCCACGTTGTAGGTGAGCTTGGCGCCGTCGCTCTGTATCACGGGGCGCTTGGCGGTCACCACCACCTCGTCGAGGTCCTCGTAGGTGTTGTATGCTGTGGTGTCGGCTTCGTTGGTGGCCGGCGTCTGTGTGGTGGTTTTCAGCTTGGGGGCCTGCCCCTGCGAGGTGGTCTGTGCCTGGGCGGAGGGGATGTTGCCGAGCATCATTATGAAGGCTAATGCCTTGAGGTTTCTGTCGTGTTTCATTTTTATCTTGTTTTAATCAGATATGTTTCCGGCCCGTTCGGCATTCGAGCATGCGTTTTTATGCCTTTACGTGGGCCACCGGTTGTGAATCACGGTGCAAAGTTAATGTAAATTTTAGTACTATGCAATACATAGTAGTAAAATATTTTGGAACTACATATGTCTTTAGTACTCGGGTATAATGCGGCAGGAGGTTCCGCGATTAGGCGAAACCTCCTGTGGAATGTTGTAATATGTCTGTGGCTCAGTGATTTTATTTGGCGGTAATCTTCGGGAGAATCCGTTTCAGAAACACTGGCGTGGCGATGATGCGGTAGTGCAGGCGGTAATTGTCGTTGAATCGCTCGCTGTGGTGCATGGCATAATCGCCGCTCTTAAGTCTCTCCGATATCATGGTCCGGTCGCTTTCCTCATCAGGGAAGGTGAGGCCCGTCTCTTTGATCATGTTCTCTATTTCGCTCCATTCCTCCGGCCACGAGGCGCTTGATGTGTCTTCTTTACCGGCCACACTCTCGACGAAAGCGTCGAAAAACTCGTTTTCGGTGATTTTTCCCTCCACTATGGCCGAAAGGTTCACTCTCATATAGTTCCCTTCGGCGCCGGTGGGTTCATAAAGGGGGCCGTCGTAGCTGCCGGTTTCAAGTAGCTCCTGACGGAGATACTTGCGCGCGGCCGCTGTGTCGCCGAGCAGATGGCCAGGACCGAAACGGTCCTGGAAGAAATTCTTGTAGACGTCGGCGAGCTGTGATTCAGGATACCGCCCCATCTGGGTGAGCAGGGCTTGGCGTATGGCCTCACGGGGAGCGGCGGCGCAGGTCAGCGGGACGAGGCAAAGCAGCGCGGCGATGGCGAGGGATATTGTGAGATGTCTCATGCGGATGTCTTTTTCGTTGAGTGGCGTTTTGCGGTCAGTTCTATTATATAGGCGTCGTGGGTGGATTCTATTGTGCGGGCGTCGAAGCCCTCGCTCCTCAGCCTCTGTGTCAGCTCGTTGGCCGGAGGCAGGGGAGAGCTGTTGACGTGGCGCCCTGAGTGGATGGTGTTGATGAAGGTCTCGTCGGTGGGGAATGCGATGATGATTTTCCCGTCGGGTTTCAGGTTGCGTCCCATGAGCTTTCCGAGGGTCCTGGCCGGATGATGGAGATGGGGATACACGCTGTAGAGCAGTATGTGGTCGTAGTGCCCGTCGATGTCGTCGTGCTCGAAGTCACATTTCACGAAGCATACCTGCGGCAGTCGGCCGTATTTCCTGCGGGCCACATCGAGCATCCCATCCGAGAAATCGACCGCCGTGATGCGTCCATCCTCTCCCGTGCGGCTGCATAGGTAGGGAAGCAGCACGCCGGTGCCGGTGCCCAGGTCGAGCACGCTCTGGCTGTCGGTTATGTCGAGCCTGTCAAGGATATAGTTGATTTTCGCGGGAGTCGAGAGGATCTCCATATTGTCCCAGAAAGGGGCGATGGAGTTGAAGAAGTCGATGTCGTGCATGTTCTGGTCACTGAATTATTTTGGCTTCCTATATAACAATTAAACATTATTTCCGGTTTATTATTATGCATTTCACCCTTTAGTTTCATTGCATAGGTTGACGCTTTTTTAATATGGACAATATAAAGACACGTCTGTCGCTTCTTTATTTCCTGCAGTTTGCGGTATGGGGATCCTATCTGGGATGTCTCGGCCAGTTTCTCGGGCGCGTGGGTCTCGGCAGAGACATATCATGGTTTTATGCCGCAGCGGGCCTTGTCTCCCTCTTCATGCCGGTGACGATGGGATGGGTGGCCGACAGGCGCGTGGCTCCCTCGCGTCTTCTTTCCCTTTGCCATCTGCTTGCTGCTCTGGGCATGTCAGGCGCTTGGCTCTATGCCGACATGGCTGATGAGGTCCGATTCTGGCCCCTGTTCTTGCTCTACATGCTCTTCCTCGTGTTTTATATGCCCACGATCGCCCTCTCCAACACCGTCTCGTTCGCGATACTGAAAAACACCGGGCGCGATATGATGGCCGATTTCCCGGCGGTGCGCCTTTTCGGCACCGTCGGATTCGTGGCGGCGATGTGGCTCGTCAACTCGCTTTATTATTACGACGGTCACATAGGGTTCACTCTGTCGGATGCGTCACCACAAGGGATGGCCCGTTTTCAGTTCACCCGCGGTATGCTCCTTACTGCTGCGGTCTTTGGAGTGGCAACTTCGCTCTATTCACTCTCCCTTCCGGCTTTTCGGCCGCCACGCGCATCTGTCGCTAAGGCTCCGTCGGGTTGGTCGGCATTGGTCGGTCTGGCCGATTTCCGTCTGTTCTCCCATAAGGGTATAAGGGTGTTCCTCTGTTTTGCGGTGCTGGCAGGCGTGTGCGTTCAGGTCACCAACGGCTATGCCACTCCTTTCATATCCCACTTCAACGCGCTTTCGGAGTTTGCCGGTTCGCTGGCCGCCGGCAATGCCACGATGCTCTTCTCACTCTCCAATATCTCGGAGGCATTCTGCATCCTGCTGCTTCCCTGTTTCATGCGGCGTTTCGGCTTCCGGGCTACGGTGACCGTGGCCCTCGTGGCCTGGAGCCTGAGGTTCGGCCTTTTCGCTTTCGGCGACACGGGCTCCCGTCTCTGGATGCTCGTGCTCTCGATGCTGGTCTACGGCATAGCTTTCAATTTCCTCAGCATCGCGGGCGCCATGTATATGGAACGGAACGCTCCGGAGAGTGCCCGCGGTCGTGCCCAGGGTGTGCTGATGATGATGAGCAGCGGTCTGGGCGCCACGCTCGGCATGATTGCGGCCGGGGGCCTTGTCAATCATTTCTGCCGTTGGGAGATGGTGGAGGGCACGCGTTATTTCATGGGCGACTGGCAGTCGTTCTGGCTCGTTCTCGCGGTTTATGCCCTCGTGCTTGCGGTAGCTTTCCGCATGGTGTTTCCATCTGACCGGCAATGCCTCCGGAGCTGACTGCGGGGAGCGGAATAAGCTCCCGATTTTGCCGTTTCGCCCTATTTTGTTAATTTTGCAGAGGCAATGCCATCATTGTTGAGTTCAAAGAATGAAGAATATACGTAATTTCTGTATTATAGCACATATCGACCACGGTAAGTCGACACTCGCCGACCGTCTTCTCGAGCGCACCAAGACTGTGGCCGAGAAAGATATGGAGGCCCAGGTGCTCGACGACATGGATCTGGAGCGCGAACGCGGCATCACGATCAAGAGCCACGCCATCCAGATGGACTACGGGCAGGACGGGGAGCACTATTTCCTCAACCTCATCGACACTCCGGGACACGTCGACTTCTCTTATGAGGTGTCACGCTCCATCGCCGCCTGCGAGGGGGCGCTCCTGATCGTAGATGCCTCGCAGGGCATCCAGGCACAGACCATCTCCAACCTCTATATGGCCATCGACAACGACTTGGAGATCATTCCGGTCGTGAATAAATGCGACCTCGACAGCGCCAAGCCCGACGAGGTGGAAGACCAGATCGTCGAGCTCCTCGGATGCGACCGCGGCGACATCATACGCGCCAGCGGAAAGACGGGCATGGGTGTCGACGACATCCTGCGGGCCATCGTGGAGAAGGTGCCGGCGCCAAAGGGCGACCCCAAGGCTCCTCTCCAGGCTCTGATTTTCGACTCCGTGTTCAATCCTTTCCGGGGTATCATAGCGTATTTCAAGATCGTCAACGGCACTCTGAAGACCGATGATTTCGTGAAGTTCGTCTCCACGGGTAAGGAATATCATGCCGACGAGGTGGGGGTGCTCAAGCTCGACCTCTCTCCACGCAAGGAGATCTCGGCCGGCAATGTGGGTTATATCATTTCCGGCATCAAGACATCGCGTGAGGTGCGCGTCGGCGACACCATCACCCATGTGGCGCAGCCCTGCGAGAAAGCCATCGAGGGATTCGAGGAGGTGAAGCCGATGGTCTTTGCAGGCGTCTATCCCATCGAGACGGAGGATTTCGAGAACCTCCGTTCATCGCTCGAGAAGCTCCAGCTCAACGACGCCTCGCTCACTTTCCAGCCGGAGTCGTCGGCTGCGCTCGGTTTCGGCTTCCGCTGCGGATTCCTCGGGCTGCTCCACATGGAGATCGTGCAGGAGAGGCTCGGCAGGGAGTTCGATATGGACGTCATCACCACGGTGCCCAATGTTTCGTATATCGTCTACGACAAGAAAGGCAACAAGACGGAGGTTCACAATCCTTCCGGTCTGCCCGACCCGACATTAATCGACCATATCGAGGAGCCTTATATCCGCGCCACGATCATAACGGTGGCCGACTATATAGGACCGATCATGACGCTCTGCCTCGGCAAGAGGGGAGAGCTTGTGAAGCAGGAGTATATCTCCGGCAACCGCATGGAGCTCACGTTCGACATGCCTCTCGGTGAGATCGTGATCGATTTCTACGACAAGCTCAAGAGCATATCCAAGGGTTACGCATCGTTTGATTATCATCTCCATGATTTCCGCGACTCAAAGCTCGTGAAGCTCGACATTCTGCTCAACGGCGAGAGCGTCGATGCCCTGTCTACGCTGACCCATGTCGACAATGCCGCCCGTTTCGGACGCCGCATGTGCGAGAAGCTCAAGGAACTGATTCCGCGCCAGCAGTTCGACATCGCGATCCAGGCTGCCATCGGTGGCAAGATCATCGCGCGCGAGACGATCAAGGCTGTGCGCAAGGATGTGACGGCGAAGTGTTACGGCGGTGACATCTCGCGAAAGCGCAAGCTGCTCGAAAAGCAGAAAGCCGGCAAGAAGAGGATGAAGCAGATCGGCTCCGTCGAGGTGCCCCAGAAGGCCTTCCTCGCCGTCCTCAAGCTCGACTGACAATACAGACTCATGAAGGTTTAGAATACGCGATCACCCCCGCATGGATTTGCCGTGCGGGGGTGATTGTCGTGTCGCGTATGTTATTTCAGGATGGCTGAGCCGGCGGTGCCGCTGCCATACATCTCGTCGCCGTGTTCCACCTTCTTGCCGTAGCCGAATGTGTAGGAGACATTGATCATTACGCGCCAGTGCTTGGCCGTGTTATATGTCCGGCGGTCGAAGCTGTAGTATTCGCTGTTTAGTGTCTGGTGAAATTCCTCCCAGGAAGTGCGCAGGAAATTGAAGACGCCGGCGCGGATGTTCCAGCCCTTGCCGCTCCAGCCGAGCTGTATCTGATAGCTTGCCGGGCTCCGCTCCACAATGCCACTCTGCTCCTCCTGATAGTGGCTCGGCGTAATATACCAGCTCCAGAGATAGAAATTTCCGAAATAATATGAGAGCTGGGCAATGCATGTCAGCTCGTTGCGCGTGCTTGCGTATGCACCGGTTGTCTTCCTCATCCAGTACTGCGGGCGCAGTTTGGCTATGAGTCTTCCACCGAAGAACTTTGCTGTCGCCGAGATGCCGAGCATGCCGCTGCGGTAGTCGCCGTTGTTGACGTATTTGCGGAGCATGGTGCCTTCGGGCGCGGTGGGGGAGTAGACGGTGACGCATCGGTTGCCGAGCATGTAGAGGTAGCCGGCGGCCGACAGCCGGCCTTTGTTGTTACATGGGAAAG
>OGQO01002158.1_pt1 | contig 16039 bp, 18 predicted proteins | sample 1553241 | NCBI WGS metagenome assembly OGQO01 (sample SAMEA2579933, study PRJEB22360) | human gut metagenome | biome: human gut; feature: human-associated habitat; material: faeces | place: Denmark | collected 2008/2010
GTTCGTATGCTTCTACTTCTGCACTGACGGAAGAAACCGTACTGGAATTATCCCCACCTGTCATGCATAGAAAACCACCAAATAAAATGACGATAATCAAAATCATAACTGCAATCCAACCACCTGCAGTCAATGCACTCAGTAATGCTTTTGTAGCTTCAATCAACGCTTTTATCGCATGTGTTACCGCTTTTGCTGTCTTTTTCACTGCAATCGTGGTATCCCGTGCTGTCTGTCTTGCTGTCTGCATTGCTTTTTCTGCCTTTTTCATGGAATAATGCATTGCCCGGACAGAAGCATTTGCTGTCTGCTCCGATGTTTTGATACTGGTCCTTGCTGTTTGTTCTGCAGTCTTGACCGCTTTCCCAGAAGTCTTGATGGTACCTTTTCCGGTATTCTTTACTACCTGTTCCGATGCTCTCCCGGTCTTGATGGTTCTTTTATCTCGCTCAATGGTCTTGATTTTTTTGACAGCAAGTTCTTTCCCCTGCTCCTGTGCCTTTTCTTCGCCTGAAGACGGTACTGGTCGTATTTGTTCTTTCGGCTGGTAAACTGTTTCTTCGCCTGTCGAAGAAACAGAAGCTTTCTCTTTCTTCCGTTCAATAATCTTTCCTGCCTGTCTGCGTACCTGATGCCCTGTTTTGTGAAAGATGCGGTCAGCATACTCGCTGGCCGCATCTTCTGCATACCCCACTGGATTATTCTCTCTGTCATTAGGTCTTTCTGTCGATTGCATGACATTTTCTTTTGTTCTGACATAGGACTGCTTAATATGGTCTGTCACTGTAACCGTCTTATCTAATACTTTAATATCCTTATGGACTTGGCGTGTTTTTATCTTACGATCCATCGCTTTTCTCCATTTGAATCTTTATCTAGCGTTCATGATTAGTTTCTTTTTTGCTCACCTGTGGCAGTTCCCGGCAGTATTCCGGATACTTCATGCGGATTGCTTCATAAAAATATGGTGCATAGCCACAATCGAACATCTCGTATGGGGTAGACAGACTTTCTTCTCCCTTCTCCACATATCCATTCCACAAGTTGAAAGCCAGTCTGGTCAATCGTGCCGAACCGCCTGTCTGCCACCCTTCATGCAGTGCTTCCGGTTTAATCAAACGCTCCTTAAAATCAAACATGCGGTCAACATGGTTTCTGGTATCTTCAGAAATTCCCACACAATAGAAAAATGAACTGTAATAACTGTCATGTTTTCCGCATTTTGCTAACATCTGATAAAAAAACTTTTCGTGTTCCTTTGATGAAAATCTGATTTCTGACATATTTCTCTCCTTTTCCGGCACTAAAAAAACGCCACAAATTGTGACGTTTTCCAGTGCCATTCTCTTAAATTGATTATTGAAGTTACATTCTTCCTCGGTTGATACTGTCCTCTCCCGGCTTTGTGGTCATCAATTTATACAATCTTGTATTGGTTGGGAATCTATTGACGAACGGTACAAGCGAACTTCCATATTTCACCAGACCACAACCGGCATCTGCATTTGTGATATATCCCATTTGCTCTGTAGAAATATTCAAAAGTGTCGCCAACTTTGCTCTGTCCGGCTCTGCCTGATTAAGCATCACGATATACTCACTGTTGGAAATCATCGTACTTGCAAGAACAGAATCTAACAGATATTCCACGTTCTGTGTGATTGCTGTCGGGAATGCATTACGCTTACGAAATCTTCGCCATGCAGAGTTAAAAAATGCTCCGGAATACTCATTTTCAAATACTACATGAAACTCGTCTAAGAAAATATGGGTTCGCTTTCCCTGTTTCCAGTTCTCCGTTACCCGGTTCAACATTGCATCAGTGATTACCAGAAGTCCCATGGTCTTTAACTGTTTTCCTAAATCCAGAATGTCGTATACCATGATACGGTTATTCACATCAACATTACTTTCATGTGCAAATGCGTCCAGACTTCCATTGGTAAATAATTCTGATACCAGTGCCAAATCCTGTGCTTCCGGTTCTTCCTGTTCTAAAAATTTTTCACGCAGCACCCGCAAAGTCGGCACTGCTCCGCCATGCTGATATTCCTCATAAACTTCTCCCACACATCGGTCAATAATGGAACGTTCCTTTGCATTGATTCCTTTTTTATCCAACTGCTCAAACAAAGATAAGATAAACTGTGACTTCTCAATTACCGGATCACCGCCATCTCCATATCCGTCTACCATATCCATTGCATTGATGTGGTCCCTGCTTCCTGCAGCAATACGAACCACTTCTCCGCCCATTGCTTCAACCAACGATGCATACTCTCGCTCTGGATCACAAATCAGGATATCGTCCTGCGTTGCCAGTGCCAGGAATACAATCTGCATTTTTGCATTAAAGGATTTTCCACTTCCCGGCACACCCAAAAGGAATGAGTTCGGGTTCAAGAGTTTTTCTTTATTGCACATGATTAAGTTGTGAGAGATTGCATTTTCTCCACAATAGATGCCGCCTGCGTCCATAATCTCCTGCACCCGGAATGGCATCAACACTGCCACGCTCTCCGATGTCAGCGTGCGGACTGCCGGAATCTTTCGGTGTCCGATGGGAAGTGCTGTATTTAGTCCGTCCATTTGCTGAAATTTCAAAACTGAAAACTGGCATAACTTTTTCCGTCCAATGGTCAGAAGTGTTTCCGTATCTGCGTCAAGCTGCTTTTTCGATTCTGCAGTATGCACCATAGTCAGTACACCGAACATCATACGCTGGTCACGTGTAGTCAGATCGTCCATGAACTCTTTACTTTCTTTTCTCTGCTGTTCCAAGTCATAAGGAATCACTGCGGAAAAGTTATTGTTGGCATTCTGCCGTCTCTGCCAGTTTGTGATATTTGTCTCCACGCCAAGCAGACGTTTTTCCACTTCCTGTACTGCTTCATCAGTCGGGACAGGAATCACATCAATGCTCAACATCAGATTCCGGTTCATGTCGGTCAGTTCTGCTATCATATCGTCTTTAATATAAGAAGCATACTCCCGAAGAAAAAGTACCCTTCCATAACGATCTCCCATGCGGAAATAGTCTTTTTCAAACTCAAAAGTATCCGGGCAGATATAATCTTTGAAGCTGTGCCCTTTTCTCATACTCTCCTGAATATCAAAATGGAAACCCGATTCTTCTCCGGTACGGTAAAAATCATGCAGAATCCGTAACTTATCTTCTCCATTTACCTCTGCACATTTGGAACCCAGTCTTGCAAAATGGCTGTTCAGCTCTGTTGTCACTCGCGCAAAATAAGTTCTTGCTTCTTCGATCGTTTTCTTATAGCAGGATACTGTCACATATTTTTCCTGCACCATACTATTAGAACTGGTTGCCTTATCTAAAAGCATGTTGTTATACTCTTTCCGGTATAAATCCAGTCCGTCCTCCTGCATCGGAATCAGGATTGCTTTTTCAAAATCCACTTTATTCAAGCGACGATTATTGATCGTTATTTTTGTTGTTCCACCGCAATCGAACGAATTTAATAAATCCATATATTCCAGGAACATTGTTTCCTTATCAACTTTGCTCGCCACTGCATAGTTAATATCGGTAAATTTATAAGTACGTGCAAATTTATTTCTCCCGATTTTAAAAATCCCCTCTGACCAGATGGTCTCGATGGGAATTACCTGCTGTACGCTTCTTGGAATTACAAATTTTTCTTTATCCTGCTTGAAGATATTACTCAGCGTTTTTATCATTTTTCTTGCGTCCCTCCTTCTTCAGACTTTCTTTCTCATATTTTTTAATGACTGGTTCTACTGCATCAAAATAAAGATTTTCTGACCGGAACACCAGTTTTTTCGGCATCAGGATTTCTGATTTAATCCATGCCCAGATAAACTGCTCTGCTGTCATTCCATGGTATTTTACAAATCCAAACACCACACAAGGGGCAGCTTCCAATACACAAATCCAGCTCACTGTTTCCATACTCATGTATGGATGAAGCAAAAAATAAAGCCCGACGGCAATCCCGCAGGCTAATACTGAAAAGATAAACTGTCTCAGGGACAACCCGAAAAAGATTGCCTCTGTGTAATTCCTGATTTCCTTGTTAATTTTTACTTCCAAAACGATACACCTCCAAATCGCACATTTGTTATATTTTTCCTGTTCTGTTACACTTTGGGTAAATGAAAGGGGGACTGACCTATGCCAATCACTGTTATGATTTCACTTGTTGTTACCGTTGCTCTATTCCTGATTTCTCTGCTGTTTCGGATTGCTGCCAGATTAAATCTGACCTTACCGCTGTTATACTTCCTTGCTGTTTCCACGATTCTGAATCCATGGGCAGCAACTCATGAGAAACTTGCATTTGCAATCCTCTATCTGCTGACTGCCTTTTCTGTTCTCAGCTGGATTTTTGCTCTGCGACGCAAATGGCAGGAACATCAATACTACAAAGTTATGAAAGACGATATGTCCTTCCAGATTTCTCGTGCCAGACAAAGAGGGATTCCTTTAGATTCTGTTCATTTTGATTCTCAGGGGAATATGCGGTATAACAATAGCAACAACATTGTAGAATAAATTTTAAGGATGCTTTCGGGCGTCCTTTTTACAATCCCATCATTTCCCTCACTACCCTGTCTGACATCTTCACCGCACCGACCAGTACAAGCATATTGAAAATCAACTCTCCAATATAGCTCCACACCATAGTGACTGCTGCTGCATCTGGATTGACAACTGGCGGTGATGATGCAAACAATGAAAATATAATGCAGGCAAGTACCACGATTGCTCCCTCCAGACACACTGCTGCGTATGACTTCAAAAAACTTCTTCCGATATTCTGACTCGGCTCTCCTGCAAATGAAGATAATGGAATCGGTGCAATCGCTGTGTAAAGATACAATCGAAAAAATCTTCCATATACACTCATAATCATAATGAAGCTCAGAACTGTAATAAAAAGTCCACCGATCAACGTCACCGCCCATAGAGGAATACTTTCAAAAAATCCACAATCTTCTACCGCTTCTATGATTTCGTCCGGTAAAACGGTATCTTCCGTACTTCCAAATCCTGCGGTCTGCATAATCGTACTGGTCACTCCTTGTATGATATTGAATAATGCCATCATCAGCTCCAGTCCATACGTGACTACGCCTTTTGTAATCGCAAAACGGATAAAAATTTTCAATGCATGTTCCGGTCTTTTTACCTCTGTAAAACTTCCACAAGTCTTGACCACTCCGACTACAAAGAAAAGCACTAACAAAGCATAGCCGATTGCCTGCAATGCTCCATGGATCTGCACAATCACCTGCCAGATACCGCCACCCTTAAAGGTTTCCGGTGACTGTGTGAGTATCTGCAAGATTTCTGCAAGTTTGCTGTTCCAGATATCCAAGGCATTTTGCAAGTTCTGTACTACCCAGTTATCTGACACCTTCTAAACACCTCCTGTCTTAGCCTGGGCGGTGCGATTCCTTTCGGGCCTGCACCGTCCCGTTTCCTTATTTCCTATTCTTCTTAACCTGTAATCAGATTCAGGATTTCTTTTGCAAATGTAATAATAACACCGCCTGCAAGTGTCAGGAATCCATTCGCTCTCTGGCTTGGATCATGAGATTTCAGTGATAAACCGACCTGCACAATTCCAAATCCCAACAAAATCATTCCGATGGCACGAATCAGTCCAAAGATAAACGTGGACAGATTATTGATAACGGTCAGTGGATCGTCTGCCGCAAATACGGTACTTGCTCCTGCTGTCATAATCAGTACCATTGCAATATACACTGCCATGGCACGTTTCATTTTTGCTGTCATTGGCAGCTTCTTCGTTGATTTTGTTGTTTCTTTCTTCTCCTGCTTCTTTCGCATATCTAACTTCATTTTTTTGATAGCCTCCTATATATTTTTCTTGGATTTACTGATATTTCTGAATGATTTCTTCCAGATCTTCATCGGATAATAATTCATAATCTTCCACTTCCAGAGAATCATCTGTGAACTCGCCTTCCAAGCTGTCTCCCAGTGAAATACTTGCCACTGCCCGGTCAACTGCTCCATGCAGATATGGTTTTCCGTTTCCGTCAGTTGTAAGTCCCACATTGGGGTGCTTTAAAATATCAAATTTCTCGTCTAAAATTGGTCTTTCTCCACGAATAAAAAGAATCGCATATCGGTTATCCAACATGCGAACTTCATCGGGTGTCATCAGCTCCCGCCCTGTATTCTGATAATTGCTGGAATAGTTCCCGGAATGTCCCGTTGACTTTCCATAGGTGTTCGTGTCAATCGTTGCCTTGCCAAGAAGTTCGCTGACATATTTATGTGTTCCCTGCTCATTGCCGCCTAAATATAAAAATTCATCACAATTTCCCATAATGCTTTCCCACTGCTTCTCAAACAATGCTTTTAACTGCGCCAGATTCTGCAAAATAATACTGACTGACACTTCCCTGGAACGCATCACAGACAGAATCTTATCGAAGTCATCAGGCAGTGAAACATTTGCAAATTCGTCCATGAGGAAATGCACATGAACCGGAAGTCTCCCTCCATATTTATGGTCTGCCAGATAGAACAACTGCTGAAATAACTGGGTATACAAAATTGACACCAGAAAGTTGTAACTGGTGTCGTTGTCCGGGATTAACGCGAATAAAGCCACTTTTCGCTCTCCCAGTGATGGCAGGTCTAAATCGTCCGTTGCGGTCAGTGCTGCCAGACTGGATAAGTTAAATTTCTCAAGTCTTGCTGCAAGTGTAATCTGAATGGACTTTAATGTTTTTGCACTACCAGAGTGATAATCTTTGTAATACTTCACTGCAATGTGTTCTGGATTTTTCATTTCCAACCGCTCAAATAATTCATCAAGTGGTGACTGATACTGGTCATCGTCTTCTCTGACTTCTCCGGCACGTAACATTTCCATTACCATCGGAAAATTCTGTTCTTCCTCTGGTGCTTCATACTGTAAATAGAAAATCAGTGCCAGCAACAGCATGGAAGCTGCAGTATCCCAAAACGGATCATTGGACTGACTGCCTTTTGGTGTAGTTGCTTTGAACAGGTTCGTTACCAATCTCTGCACATCGTTATCGTCCTTCAGATATACAAACGGGTTATAGCAATGGCTCTTTTCCATGTTGATCAGGTCAAGCACTCTTACCTCATATCCTTTTTCTTCCAGAAGATACCCAGTATCTCTTAGATTTTCCCCTTTTGGATCAAGCACCACAAAAGAGATATTCGCCTGCATCAGATTCGGCTTTGCAAAAAATCTGGTCTTTCCTGAACCGGAACCACCAATCACAACCGTCAATACATTTCGCAAATGTTTCCGCATATTGTAGCTGATTCGTACATGCATGGTCAGCAACTTATTTTTTGTAAATCGCTTCTCCCTGTATCTGCGATTGATTTTCTTCACATTCCCCCATTTTGCAGACCCATGTTCTTCACCTCGTCGGTAATGTTTCTTGGTAGAAAGATAAATCCCAATTCCCATACCGTAAGACAGCAAAAAAATAAGGACAGTTTTTACACTGTCCCCACATAACTGAATCGAAAACGGATGATTCATTACTTCCGGGACTTCTTCCAGAATCCCCATAAGACCAGACGAAAGATAAGGTGCGACAAGTAACGCAAACCAGATAACCGGGATAATTCCAATTACCGCCAGTATCAGACTGCTCTGCTCATCATCGTTCTTCATGGCTTCTGCGTCCTCGCTTTTCCTTCTCCGGCGGTACTTCGATTTTCTCAATGACTTTCATTAAAACATCATCGACAAGCTCCGTATCTTTTCCCTCTTTCAGCATCTGATTCCGCTTGTCCTTCAGGGAATGGAACACTACGCCGCTCTCATATTTGTCCAGTTCTAACGTAATCGTATCACTGCTCATTTCGTTTTTCTCCTTTCCCGGATTTTCTTAGCGTTCTTCTTTTTTATGCTGTCCTCTGGATTTCTGGTCCTTCTTTTCAGGCTCTGAATTTTCTTTCTTTGTTTTCTCATTTTCAGGACTGTCGTGCCCGGTTTTTTCAGTCTCTGACTGTCGGTAAGTTGCATTCCGATTCTGATCTAGTACCTTTGCCATTCTTGCAGAAATTGCATTCGCTGCATCTCTGGCTCTGGAAAGTTCCACTCTCACTTCCTGAGTCTCCATTTTTTCAAAAAACTCTGGTGCATGTAAAAAATTATATCGACTGGTATCCATTCCATATTTTTTACACAACATATAAGACGCACACGATACATGAAATGCATCTTCATTTTTATCATAGTGTGGATTCCCATCTGCATATCCGGCAAATACCAATTCCGGTACAAGGCTCTGAAAGATTTCCTGTGCACTCATCCCTTTTCTTACATAAATACAACCTTCTTCCGGTTTAAAAAATGCTCCTTTTTCATCCGGCATCTGTTCTGGTTCTGCTGCAACAATATTTACCGGAGGGGTACTGACTAACGCCCGGATTAAATCATGTTCTTTATATTCTGACTTTTGAATTGTAGTATCGGACATTGTTGTCTGAGAAATATCATATAGCTTTTTCGCATTATAATAATTTCCAACTGTACCATCTTCACGCTTATATGTTTTTCCTGGCTCTAAAATCAGAACTGGATTCTGTCGTTCCATACGTTTTAAATAAAATCCATGATCTCTCCAGTATCCATAGTCACCTAATTTCTGTGCATCTGGTCTTTGTGCCAGAATCAGAAGTGCATTATTGGTAGTATATCGATCAAAGGTACTCTGTACATCCAGATACTTCTGCAGCATTTTCCCATCCGTTGCCACTTGTGCGGTTACCTGCTCTGACAACTCATAGCAGCGATTCCTGTTATTTTTGCTTTCCGCAATAAATGCCTGTACCTTTTCATCCTGTGGTACAGCCGATGCATTTAATAAAGAATCAAAACTATTATCCATAAAATTTACCTCTCTTTCCCTTTCCTTGGTTTTCGTTTCTGTTGTGGCTGCTGGTGGCGAATCTGATTCGGGTCTTTATTTCCCTGATTTCTCACCGGATCATTTCTATTCTCACGCCGCTCCGCTTCTTTCTTCCTTGCATTCTGTATTTCCCGAAGTTCCTTTCTGACCGATGGTTTCTCTGGTTTTTCCGGGGTAAATAACTTAGAAGTACCCTCTGCGGTTTTCTCTTGCTTCTTTGAGGTAGGCTCGGACAGACGGGATTTGGTCGTCTTTGCCAAAGAGGGGTTTTGCTCCTTCCCCTCTTTCTTTACCGGCTCTCCAAAAAGCTCATCCATAAGCTGATCCTCCTTGGATTTCTGCGGATAATCTTTCTCCGGTTCTGCCTGTCCCTGTTTTTCTTGCTGAACCTGTACTTTTTCCGGCTTCTTTTCCTGCTTTTCTGATTTTCCGACTTTTGCTTTTTCTGCACGTGTCCGCTCAATTTCCGTCTTAATCTTCGCTGCTTCTGTTACGGATGCAAACTGGAATCTATCTACGATACGGTTGATCCTTGGTGCATCTTCTTCCTTTACAATCACATCTACCAGTCCGTCACTGCTTCCTTTGGGATTTCGGACTGCACAATACAACACGCCATATCGTTTTGCTTCCTGAACAAATTGTTTCAGATCACTTTCTTTCACTGAAAATACCGTCAGTGGTCTACCTGATTTAACCAATGTTTCAAGTCTTGCCCTGCCTTTTGTCTTTTTCTTCTCTTTTAAGACTGCATACAGCATCACTGCCAGATGCTTTGCACCTGTACCACTGATCTTCAATGCTGCTTCACCGACTTCCAACGACATTCGCACCACCTGGTCAGCGGCTTCGCCTGATGTGTTCATGGCTTTGTTCCTCCTTCTTCTCTTTTTCTTCCCGCACCATCTTAAATTTTTCTTCGATTACCTTGGAACGTGCGGCGATTCCATCACAAAGTGCTGCCTCCTTTCTGAGCGTTCCAATTTCTTCTGTCAGACCTTTTATCTGTTCTTTCATTTCCTGTATTTCTTCTTCCGGTCTGTCTGCCCGGATCTTATAACGCAGGTGCTTCCGCTCCTCCACACACTGCTCCATTTGTTTCTGCAAACGTTCTTTCAACGAAAAAAGCTGCTCCGCAGTATCAATGTGATAATGGCAGAGCAGCTTCGTCTCTTTTGAAATGGTATTTAGTTTTAATAAATCCGCCCGGAACAATACATGCACCTGTTTAGCAGATATTGATGGGCGATTCTTCGGCAGAATTCCCAAAAGATAACAGTAATGCAGATACAGTCCCCGAAGTCCTCCGATTTTTCTTGTCTGCTTGAAGTTGCCGGACACCCGAATCCGGTAATGCCTCTGAACCGGAAGTTTCTTCTCGACAGGTAATTCATTTTCTTCCAGAATCCGAACCCTAATTGTTTCCAGTGAATAATTCTCTCCAAAATTCCGCTTTAACTTCAGACCACGCTCCCGCCCTTCCGGACGAATGGTAATGTCTTTCCCGAACTTAAAGGAATATCCTTTTTCCTGCAAATAAAAAAAGAACTGTTTTTCAGTCCTCGCTTTTCGGATTGCTTCATCAACATCTGCTTTTACCATGCTATGATAACTCGGCTTTCCTTGCTGTTCTGCCTGCCACTCAGCATAATATTTTCCTTTTCCCTGTTCCGGCTGCCCGACAACCGATAACTGGTATCCTTTACATAACCGGTCCGACACCATTCGCATATCCCGATAATCCTGATTTGTCCTGTGGTATCTTTTCCCGTCAAGGAATGAAACTGAGTTCACCACAAAATGATTGTGTAAATGATTTGCCTTATCCAAATGAGTCGCAATCAATACCTGATACTGACTGCCCCACAATTCTTCTGCCAGCTTCTTTCCAATCTCATGTGCCATTGCCGGATTACATTCTCCCGGTGCAAAAGACTGGTAGCCATGAAACGCAACAATTCCGTCCTCCTTTCCAAAACGCTTTTTGACCGCAATCATTTCTTCTCTGGCGGTTGTCGGTGCACAATTCACTCCAGATACATACTGTTCCATCAGTTCTTCCGCTTCTCCGACAAGTTCCATTTCCATAGATTCAGATTGCCTCCGTCTGATCTTTTCTGCATTCACCGCATAGGTAATTACATCATTAAGTCCTTGTGTGGATCGTGATTGATCCTCGGCTATCTGCCCTTCGTTGTTCTCTTTCGTCTTATCCGGATTCTCCGCATAATTGATGACTTTTCCAATCCACCCCTTGATGCTCCAGATTGATGTCACTGCCATGATTCATTTTTCTCTGGAAGTATCACTGCTTTTGTAATCTTACGGACTGCTTCATTGAACTTCCGCACTTCCTTATCGTAACACTGCACATCTACCACATTTAACACATGTGCTTTCTGTGCGATCTGATTTAAGTTATTTCCAATCTTATGCAGCTCCCGCATCATAGAATAATAATCTGGCGGTGGTGCGTCTCTTGGAACGACACCAGAAATCAACTGTCTCAGGTAAGCTTCCCGGTTCAGTCCGCTTCTCTTTACTTTCTTATCCAATGCCTCTGCTTCTTTTTTGTTCAATCGGAAAAGGATTGCTACATTACGTTTTCTCAACGCTCCATCTCCTTTACTTGCTGTATAGAATCTGGTTCCTGGCGAATCTGGTGTTTTTCTTTATCGTAACTGTAAACTCTGTCTGAGAGAACCTCCTGCCGTTCCACTTCATTTTTATTTACTTCCCGTACCATTTCACCAAGCATTTTCGGTTCCATCTCTCCATTATCCGGAACAATCAGAACTTCATGCACAGATGACGGTAACACATAAAATCCTTCTGGAAAAAGCTGTTCCAATTTATTTAAAACTTCTGGCTGCGTGATCATAGATGCTCCATATTGCTTTTCTACATTCGTAAGTGCATACAGCATATCATGTGAACGAAGTCCAAAATCAACATTTTCATCTAACAGGTTTGTTGCATGTCCTTCTTCATTAAAAATACTCAACAACATTTCGTCCATTGACTGAAGAATCGGTGTATTTACAGGCTGTGTATTTGCTCTTGCCTGCCGGAACATTTCCTTTGCATCCACATTCCACATCTTAAGATGTTCATTTTTCACCTTCATAGTCGCTTTTCCATCGTTAGACTCTACCGGGAAATCCACATAACAGATAGCCGACAGATCTTCCATATTTTCATGAGGCATTTCCTGTAACATTCGTTTATTTGCCTGCGTGTTCACAAGCATCACTGCCAGATGTTCCTTCACAGAATCATAATCCATTGGGTTGATACCACTGTGCACAAATGGAGCGTTTCCTGCTTCTTCCATACATCTTGCAATTTCATTCATCACTTTCTCAACGGGTTCGCCCAGACGTATTTCATTAAAGAACGGCTCTACATAAACAATCGGGCACACATTTTCTTCCTGCAATCTTACCTGTACTCCTACCATCTGGATTCCATTATTTTTGTTCATCTGCATTACCTGAAATTCTGCATTCTCATATTTAGCCGGAAGAAAATTCCGAATGTCTTTTGCTACACCTTCCGCAAATACCTTTTCTGCTATCATCTCTTTTGCAATCATTTCTTCTGTTCTCCCTTCTTCTTGTTCATTTTCTTTAAATATTCCTGATACCGTCTTTCTGCTTTCTTCTTATCTTTCACTGATACTTCCACCTGCATCTTGTGTCTCCTTTCTTTTCGTCTACTGAATCTTGTTAATCTGCAACAGGCACATCAACACAACTCCTATGATGCCACCTACTAATACTCCACAAATAAACTTCAACATTATTACTTTCTCCTTTTCCATTTTCTGAGGGTTTCAGGGATTCTCCCTGACAAGCTGCCGCAGACTGCCAGACAGGAAACCTGTGTGGCAATCCAAAGGCGTTGCTTGCTGGTATTGTGTATTCTTCTGCACCCGTCTCACTGTTCCGGGTATCAGAAGATTTACTTGCCGAAAAAACAATTGCTTTTTTCATTCTTTCAGTTCACACTGCCCGCAAGTTTTACACAAATATTCGCACTCTGTGCATCGTACATTTTCATCAGTTGCCATGCATTCTTCACTCGCCGGGCAATACTTTTGACAACTTTCACACTGCTCCGTACAGCCTTCTTCTGTCACTTTCTCCGCAATAATTCCAAGTAATTCATTCTGTTCTTTTTCTTCTTTCAACTGTGTTTCCAAAAAAATTTCCAATAGATCTTCACTGTCCACATCGTCTTCCATCGTCAAAATCAGCTCTTTCTTATATACGACATTCAGCTCATATCTTGCAATTTTCATATCTTTTTTCACCTTCTATCTCTCATATTTTTCATGACCAGACATACTCTTTTTTGTGTTTTTTTCTCGCTTTGTAATTGCCAGATTTAGCTTGATGCAGAGTTGATCGTTGTAATCTTTTCCTTGTTTTGGTGGTACATCTTTTACCTGATATTGCTTTGGAAGTACTGCAGAAATTGCTTTTGTGGCAAGTCTTCCAATACGGTCATTATCCAAATGAAATACGATTGTCTTCACCTCTGGATGCATTTTTAGTGCTTTTGCCAACGCTGCAGGAACTTTACTTTTTTCAATTTCTTTTGCTGGCTGATAGACACCTGCCAGTGACAATAAATGTTCTCTTCTCCACTCCTTCCCGTCCAATTTCTGCAATGTTGCATAAGATAACAGATCAATGGCTGACTCAAACAGATGCATCATATCATTTGGTTTCTCTGTAAAAATGGAAAAAGAATAGTTCTTATCACTTCCATTTGCTTCTCCTATAAAGCTGGTTCCGATTCCTCTAAGAGCTGCATATTTCGGATTATCTTTCTCATCCATCCCTACAAACACTACGTTATGATGAAATGCACTTTCATAAACTCTTCCGGACTCCAAACAAAACTGAATGATTTCCTTATCAATCCCACGTCCTAAAAGATACGCAATCAATTTCTGATCATCTTGATTTTTCTTTGGCAACAGTAACTGTTTCTCCATCGGAACATTCTCAGATACAGAAAGAGGCGGCTGAATATTTGCCTGTTCTGCAAGCAATTCAACCGCCTCTAAAAAACTGTATCCTCTTACTTTGATCAGATAATCCAGTGCTGATCTGCCACCGGTTCTCTGACTCCACCACATCCATTTCCCATTTGATATTTTCAAACTATCGTGTGTTCTGGTAGTGTAGGTGTTACCGGAAAAGTGAACTAATTCGTATGGCTCATAATTTTTCAGGTATGTGAGCAAGTCCATCCGCTTGACCTCCTGCACAACTGATGGTGGTATATATGGCATAATTTTCATCTCCTTTCCTGCCTTGTATTGATATTATTGGAATAATATCCAGGCATGAAAATAGCCAGGTGATTCCTTGAGTTGGAACCATCTGGCTATGTAATCCTTTTTCCTATAAAGAAACTATTTTTTCCCATGGGTAATTCTTATCCCCAAAATGTCCATACGTTGAGGTATTAATAAATTTAATTTTTCGTAATCCTAATCTTTCAATAATTGCTTCTGGTCTTAAATCAAATTCATCTAATATTTTTTCCCTCAATATTGATTTACATGAATTGCCATCACAAATAATTTTCACTGCTGCCGGTTTTTCTTCTCCAAACTCATATGCTAACATTACTAAACATTCTTTTGCTATTCCATTTGCTACAATGCTTTTTGCCACAAACCTTGCCATGTATGCACCTGTTCTATCCATTTTACTTGGGTCTTTGCCCGAAAAAGCTCCTCCTCCATGTGGTACCAACCCACCATATGTATCAACCATGATTTTTCTTCCTGTTAATCCCGTGTCATTAGTAAATCCACCTTTTATAAATCCTAGATCTTTATTTATAATTATTTGATTATTTGAATCGACAACCTTACTTACTGCTTCCTTTAAAATGATTTCTCTTAACAATTCCATATTCGCATTTTTTTCATGCTGAACATTTATAATAATCTTTTCTATATTTGAATTTTTGATAGTTACCTGTACTTTTCCATCTGGCAAACATATATATTTTTCTTTTCTTAACTCATCTATTTTTTTTGCTAACATATTAGAAATATATATTCCCGTTGGCAAATAATTATACTGGCTATTACATGCATATCCATACATAATTCCTTGATCTCCCGCTTCCCCCTTTTTCACTACACAAGACAATTGGCACGATTGTTTACTTATGTAATTTTGAACATTTATATCTTCTTGATATCCTATTGATTTATATACTTTTTTCGCAACATCAACAACATCTATTTCTGCCTTCGAATTCACTTCACCCGCCAATACTACATTATTTTGAAATCCCATACATTCTACAGCCGTATGTGATTCTTTATCACATTTAAGATATTCATCTAAAATTGCATCACTTATTTGATCACATATCTTATCTGGATGTCCTCTTAAAACACTTTCCGTTACATAATAATCACTATTTAATATCATACCTCTTCTTAATCTGCTCCCATTCTTTTGTTAATTCAACTCGCAGTTTGTTATATATATCATTGCTTAATGGCGCCTTGTTATATGCTAGTGTAGTCTCATAATCTAATAAAAATAATATTGCATTTTGAAAGGTTTGCATTTCTTCGTGTGTTTCTGAAAATTCATTCCAAAACTTTTCAAGTAATGTCTTCAACTTTACTATAAAATTCACATGATGAATTAACTCTGTAAGAAACAATGATGATAACAAAATCTGTAAAATCGGTAAAGCAACAATATTATTTCTAAATCCAAAATACGCTACAATTATAAATGTAATTGATAAAAGAACATTTTTTATAATTATTTCTAGCAACATTTCCTTTGCTATATTATATGTAAAAAAACAATTCTCACAGCAATTAACAATAATCTTTTTACTACCTAGTTCTATTTCATCATTGCTATAATATCCAGTAACTGGTTTTTGTAAATATTTTGATCCTACAGAATTATCCAAAAACCCTTTTCTCCTTTTACGTGCTGTCGCCGGATATAAGAAAGTTTCTGTTACAACATTTAAAACATAGTATCCAATTATTATTATAAACTATAAATGAGCAAATATCGAATTTTGCACAAACTTATCCCACAAACTTAAA
>OGQO01002166.1_pt1 | contig 16006 bp, 18 predicted proteins | sample 1553241 | NCBI WGS metagenome assembly OGQO01 (sample SAMEA2579933, study PRJEB22360) | human gut metagenome | biome: human gut; feature: human-associated habitat; material: faeces | place: Denmark | collected 2008/2010
GATGAGGCGAAGAAGTATAATTTTAAAATGGTGGCGATCAACCCCGCTCAGACGGTAAGATGTAAGAAAAAACTTGAGGGAAGTCCGGTTCATGTAGGGGCAGCGATTGGTTTTCCTTTAGGTCAGACAACTTTGGAATGTAAGATTTTTGAAACAAAAGATGCGATTGAAAAAGGGGCAGATGAAATCGATTATGTGATCAATGTGGCAGAGTTAAAGAATAAAAATTATGATTACATAAAAAAAGAAATGGAAGAAATCGTAAAGATCTGCAGAGAAGCTGGAAAAACTTCAAAAGTTATCTTTGAGAATTGCTATTTAACAGATGATGAAAAGAGAAAAGTTGCAGAAATTGCGAAAGAAGTTAAACCAGATTTTATTAAGACATCTACCGGATTTGGAACAGGTGGAGCTACAGTGGAAGATGTTAAATTAATGAAGTCTGTGGTAGGAGATGAAGTAAAAGTAAAAGCAGCAGGTGGAATCAGAGATTTAAAAACAGCATTGGCCATGATCGAGGCAGGGGCAGAGAGATTAGGAACAAGTGCAGGAGTAGCAATTGTTGAAGAATATAATAATCAAAAATAAAAAAGGAGATGGTTCTACATGAAGGATGAAGTAAAGGTTTGTCTGATTGGTTCGGGTCGTGCAGGTATGATACATGGGCATAATTTTGCAGGAAGTGTACCAGGAGGTAAGATCATCGCAGTTTGTGATCCTGTAGGTGATGTGGCAGAGAATGCAGCAAAAGAGTTGGGAATAGATCTTTTTTACAAAGAATATCTTAACGTTATGAAAAATGAAGATATTGATGCGGTGATTATAGCATGTCCTACAAAATTTCATAAAGAGATCACAGTAGCAGCTGCAAATGCAGGAAAACACATCTTTTGCGAGAAACCAATGGCAATGAATGAAGAAGAATGTGATGAGATGATTGAGGCTGCAGAGAAGAATCATGTAAAATTACAGATTGGTTTTATGAGAAGATTCGATGAGAGCTTTCAAGAGGCTAAGAAGATGATAGAGGTAGGTGAAATCGGAGAAGTTGTCTCAGTAAAATCTCATACTAGAGGACCAAGTAAACCAAAAGAATGGATGTATGATATTTCAATCAGTAATGGGCCACTTGGGGAAGTTTGCAGTCATGATATTGATACAGTTCGATTGTATCAGGATGTTTATATGCAATTGGTGGAAATTATAGAAATAAAGAAATCGCAGAAAAATACCCAGATTTTTATGATAATGTAATCATGAGTGTAGAATTCGAAAATGGAATGCAAGGTGTGGTAGAGGGAGCACAGTATGTGCAATATGGATATGATGCACGGGTTGAAATCCTTGGGACAGAAGGAGTGATCTGTCTTGGAGATGTTCATGAAAAGAAAGTATTAACTTGTACAAAGAACCATAATGTCAAACGACCAACCATGCATAGTTGGACATATTTATTTAAAGATGCCTATGTTGCGGAAGATACGGCATTTGTAAGAGCAATTCTTGATAATACAGAAGTAAAAGCAACAGGGCATGATGGGAAAATGGCAGTAAGGATTGTACGCATCGGAAATGAATCATTAAAGGAGAAGAAGATTAAAAAACTATAGGAGGAACGGCTATGGAAAATAATAATACAGGGTTTAGAGCTAAAATCCAAAAATTTGGTGGTGTTTTAAGTGGTATGGTCATGCCAAATATCGGAGCATTTATTACATGGGGATTGATCACTGCAATTTTTCTTCAGACAGGATGGCATCCGAATGCACATATTGCAAAATTGATTAGTCCAATGCTTTCTTACTTACTTCCAATTTTGATCGGATATACGGGAGGTAAGAATTTTTACGGAGATCGAGGAGGTGTTATTGGGGCAGCAGCGACCATGGGCGTGATCGTAGGAGCAGACATCCCTATGTTTATGGGAGCTATGATCATGGGACCGGTGGCAGCATTATGTATGAAACAGGTAGATAAGTTATTTGAAGGGAAGATTAAACCTGGATTTGAAATGATTGTAAATAACTTTTCTATGGGAATTCTTGGAATATTTCTTGTATTAGCTGCTTATTATGCAATCGGACCATTTGTTCAGGCAATTAATGTTGTATTGTCAGGTGGAGTGAGTTGGATCATTGCACATAAACTAATTCCATTTGCAAGTATTTTTATTGAACCAGCGAAAGTATTATTCTTAAATAATGCAATCAATCATGGAATTTTATCACCAATTGGAATTACACAGGCTGCCAAAGCTGGAAAATCAATTCTATTTATTTTAGAGCCAAACCCAGGACCAGGTGTTGGAGTATTATTAGCATATACATTCTTTGGAACAGGAACAGCAAAGAGAACAGCACCAGGAGTAGCGATCATTCATGCATTTGGTGGAATTCATGAACCATATTTTCCATTTATCTTAATGAAACCACAGATGATAATTGCATCAATTTGTGGAGCCGTATCAGGAAACTTTGTATTTGAATTTTTTAACTGTGGTTTAGTAGCTACAGCTTCTCCTGGAAGTTATTTCTCAGTGCTTGCAGTTGCACCAAAATCAGATTATCTTCCGATCATTGCAGGAATGTTATTGTCAACAGCAGTGTCATTTGCAGTTGGATCAATCATTTTGAAATTATCTAAAGGTGGAGATGATTATGATAATGCATTAGAAAAGAAAGATGCAATGAAAGCTGAAGGAAAACAAGAAGAAAAGAAAGAAACGATCATAGATTTATCTGGAAAAGTAATTAAAAAAGTATATGTGGCATGTGATGCAGGAATGGGATCTAGTGCTATGGGAGCATCTATTCTTAGAAAGAAAATGAAAGAAGCTGGATTTGATGATATTGAAGTAAAAAATGTATCAATTCCATCTTTACCAGAAGATGTAGACATTGTAGTTACACATAAATCTCTAACAGATCGTGCAATAGCTGTCAGACCAAATGCGATTCATTATTCTGTAGAAAATTTCCTTGAGGGAGAACAATACGATGCAATCATAGAAAAAATAAAAGAGACAAGATAGTAGTGATTTTGATTTAAAAGATATGTTCATGCATAAATTTGTAAGAGCATATCTTTTTTGAAAAAATATTTATTTCATAGAAGTTTTAGATAGAATATGTTAAAATTTGAATAAATAAATGAGTCAGATGAAGGAGGAAGTTGTCATACATGTTTGCAGAAGAAAGACAAGAAAAGATTTTAGAAATGCTTAAAGTTAATAAGCGTGTAAGCAATACAGAATTGATCAAGAAATTTGGAGTCAGTGGAACAACAATACGAATTGATCTGACTGAATTAGAGCAAAAAGGTTTGCTTTCAAGAACACATGGAGGTGCGATCTTAAAAGAAGATCCAGTTTATGGAGAGGATTCGATATCATCAAGACGAGAAAAAAATAAAGAAGAGAAAGAATGTATTGCAAAGAAAGCACGAGCTCAGATTGAAGATGGAGATACAATTCTTTTAGATAGTGGAACGACAGCATTAGATCTTGCAGAGTTATTGAAAGATATTCATAATCTTACAGTAATTACAAATGATCTGCAGATCGCATTAAAATTGCAAAAATATTCAGAAATTCATTTAATTTTATTAGGTGGAAGAGTTCGAACATCATTTGAGTGTACCGTTGGAGGTATGGGAATCAGAGCACTAGAAGAATTATCTGTTGATAAGGTGTTTATGACAACAAATGCCCTTTCTTTACAAAAGGGAGCAACAACTCCAAATCTTGACAATGCAGAAATCAAACGTGAAATGATGAAGATTGGGAATCAGAGATATTTACTCTGTGATAGCAGTAAGATTGGAACGAAAACAGTTTGTTCATTTGCCAAGATTGAAGAGTTTGATGTGATTATCACGGATGATAAAATATCAAAGGAATTAAAAGATAGTATCGAAAAATTACACATTGAAGTTATATAGGGATTCGTTCAATACCAAAGATAATTGGCTTATATCCAAGTCTTGCCCCAACGTGCGGCACAGGTTTCGCACATTGGGGCGATTTTTGATTTTTCGGATTTAATAAGAAATGTAGTGTTCTGGATCGTACCATCAGATAAGTTCATATCAGAGGAGTCGATCAATCCTTGCAGGATCAGTAAGTCTGTGCGATCAGATTTCTGATGCATGGAGCAGACTCTGGATAGTCCGATGATACAACCTAGAAGTTCATCTCTGTTTGATAAGTTATGTTCCATAGATTAATCCTGTTCTAATGGGAAGACGACAACTAACATCATCTTAAATGCTTCTACTGCATGAACAGAGTGTGGTTTCTTTGCAGGCATGACAAGAGATTCCCCTTGATTTACGATATATTCTTTGTCATCTACAATAAATTTTCCGCAGCCTTCAATGACAGTTACCATTGCATCTCCGATCGAGTCATGAGTAGAAATATCTTCTCCTTTGGAAAAAGCAAAGAGTGTAACACTGACAAAGTCATTTTGTGCTAAAGTCTTGCTTACAACTTGATCAGCATCTGCATTGACCTGGTCAGCAATTTTGAGTACTTTTTCGTGGTCAATATTTTTGATATATGGATATGCATTCATTATAAAATCTCCTTTTTGTTTCGCATATTGTTAAGTTGATTTTAGTATATCCAAAAACTTGGAAAAAGCCTGTTATTTTTACAAAAAAATAAGAAAATGAGTAAAATCATATTACAAACATATCAAATTGATATAAGTGCTTTTCTTTCTTTTTGTATACAATTGTGATAGAATAGCGTTAGAAAAATTTTTGCCTTGGAGGAATTAAAAAATGGAAAACAGTGTCAAAAATTTAATTCAGTTTATCGATCACAGTCCAAGTTGTTTTCATGTGATTGAAAATGCAAAAAAACAGTTCTTGGAACATGGTTTTATACAGTTAGAAGAAAAAGAACATTGGAATTTAGAAGAAGGAAAAAGTTACTTTGTAGAACGAAATGGAAGTTCTATGATAGCATTCCATCTTCCAAAGAAGGATTTTCAAGGATTTCACATCGTGGCAAGTCACAGTGATTCTCCAACATACAGGATCAAAGAACAGCCCGAGATGTCAGTTGAGAAACATTATACGAAATTAAATATTGAACGATACGGAGGAATGATCCCGGAAACATGGTTTGATCGTCCATTGTCTGTTGCAGGACGCATTATAATAGAAGAAAACGGACAGATCAAAGATCAGTTGGTCAACGTTGACAGAGATCTTATGATCATTCCGAATCTTGCAATTCATATGTCAAGATCTTCAAATGAATCAAAACAGTTGAATCCACAAAAAGATCTCCTGCCATTATGCGGAGGAAATTTTACAAAAGATGGTTTTGAGGAAATGATTGCCAAAGAATCAGGCGTTGAGAAAGAAGATATCTTATCTTATGATCTGTTTTTATATAATCGAATGAGAGGAACAACATTAGGAATCAACGAAGAATTTGTTGCAGCACCAAAATTAGATGACCTTGAATGTGCATATTCATCCATCGAAGGAATGTTAAATGCAGAGCTTTCCAAAGATTATGTCACAGTGTGTGCGGTCTTTGATAATGAAGAAGTCGGAAGTGGTACAAAACAGGGGGCTGGATCAACATTTTTCCCAGAGGTATTAAAAAGGATTAGTTATCTTTGTGGAAAAAATGAAGAAGAATATTATATGGCGGTTGCAGACAGCTTTATGTTATCTGCAGATAACGCTCATGCAGTTCATCCGAACTATCAGGATAAGACAGACCCTACGAACCGTCCGTATATCAATGAAGGAATTGTATTAAAATACAATGCATCACAAAAATATACAACCGATGCGAATTCAGCGGCGCTCGTAAAATATCTGTGTAAAAAAGAAAAGATTAAGTGTCAGGTATTCTTTAACCGTTCGGATATGTTAGGCGGTTCAACACTTGGTAATATCCTGACTGGACAGGTGTCGATCAAGGCAGCAGATATCGGACTTCCACAGCTATCCATGCATTCAACATACGAAACTGCCGGATGCAAAGATTTAGATGATATGATCACACTGATGGAATCTTTTTATGAGCTTGGAAAGGAAGTGCAGATTTAATGGAAGAAAAACACTTGCAGATGTCAGAGAGCTTTTTCTTAACAGCAATTCTTGCAATCGTAGGAGGCTTTCTTGATTCCTACAGTTATTTAATGCGTGGACATGTATTTGCAAATGCACAGACAGGAAATATCGTATTGTTTGGTGTGAATCTTCAAAAGAGGGATTTTACACAGGCATTTTACTATTTTGTTCCAATTCTTGCATTTGCTGTGGGCGTAATTCTTGTTGAGATCATAAAGCATTTTTATAAGGAAGAACATAAGATTCATTGGAGACAGAGAATTGTGGCACTTGAGTTTGTGCTGATAACGGTTGTTGGATTTATTCCGCTGGGACAATATGATGTTGTGGCGAATGTACTGATTTCTTTTGTATGTTCTATGCAGGTGGAGACATTTCGAAGGGTTCATGGGCATCCATTTGCCAGTACGATGTGTACTGGTAATTTAAGAAGTGGAACAGAAGCACTGTGCCAGTACTTTAAAACAGGAGATAAGACATTAAAACAAAAAAGTTTACGATATTATGGAATTATTACTTTTTTCATTATTGGAGCAGTGATCGGAGGATTTTTAACCGGTCGTGCAGGAGGAAGTTCTATCTTTATCTGTAGTATTTTGCTAGCGATCGCAACGATCTTGATGGCAAAAGAGTTCAGAATCTGATAAAAAGACTGATTTTACAAACATTTAACAATGTTTGCGAAATCAGTCTTTTTTTCTTTTGTGTTACTCTTCAGGGAAAACTTCATTTACAAGTTGACAGTATTCCTCATACTCATGAAATTCTGAAAGATCAGCAAAACCTTCGATCATTCCACGATAATACCAACTCTGCATCTTCTTATCCTTCATATTGAATCTCTCCCATAACTCTTCGCCAAGGATGTTATAATCCCGATAAAGTGCACGGATGTTAGCAAGCTTGTCACCAAGGGCGATGATCTTAGCGTTGCGGGATGCACGGTTCTTTAAGAAATCGATCGTATGACCTTTTCTCTCAACCCATGTCTTACTCTTATCTTCACTTTCCTGATAGACATAAGAAGCAACGATATCACCGAATTCACGACGGATGTCCTCTATCGAGATTCCGTCACAATCTTCAACAACATCATGAAGGACAGCGGCACAAAGCATATCCTGATCGAGAGTCATAGCGGCAACGATGGCAGCAACTTCCATAGGGTGGATGATAAAAGGAAGATTGGTGCCTTTTCTTGTCTGACCGTTGTGGGCATTTGTTGCGTAGATAACGGCTTTTTCAAACATTGGAAAACTCCTTTATTAAAATAAGTTAGTGTAAAATAATTGTTAAGATAATCATAAAGCATTTTTTTTTGGTATTCAAGTAGGAAATCCAAGAAAATAGAGAGGAAAATACTTTGTCACTTTAAAGCGTGTCAGTGTTGACTTTTTAAATACAGGAAGTTACAATAAAAACTAAGTGTGATCAAAGAATGAGAAGATTTTGTGATCACCGCAAGAAAAAAGGAGAGTAAAACAATGACAGACAGCAATTTTACGATCGGATTTATCGGTTTAGGATTGATCGGTGGATCCATTGCGAAGGGAATAAGAAGAGTTTTTCCAAACTATACACTCATTGGAATGGATGAAAACCCGGATACGATCAAAAGTGCATTGGAGGATGGAATCATTGATTCAATTGCTACAGACTGCAAAACAGATTTTGCGGAATGCAACTATGTATTTTTGTGTGCACCGGTTCAATATAATGTAATGTATCTAAAAGATCTGAAAGGATCGATTAATGAAAATTGTATTTTAACAGATGTAGGAAGTGTAAAGGAAGAGATTCACTTAAAGATTGAAGAATTAGGAATGGAAGAATACTTTATCGGAGGACATCCGATGGTAGGATCAGAGAAGGCAGGTTTTTCTTTCAGTTCTGACAGATTAGTTGAGAATGCTTACTATTTTATCACGCCAACGAAGAAAGTCAACGAACAAAGAGTGAAAGATTTTACAAACTTCATTGAAGAATTAGGAGCATTAACGATCATTCTGGATTATAAGCAGCATGATGCCTATACTGCAGCAATCAGTCATGTACCACATATCATGGCAGCAGAACTGGTACATATCGTAAGTAATATGGATACAGATGATGGAATCTTAAAACAGTTAGCTGCAGGTGGTTTTAAAGATATCACAAGAATCGCATCTTCATCTCCAGTCGTATGGGAACAGATTTCTTTATCAAATAAGAAGAATATCAAAGAATTACTGCAAAAAGCACAGAATCATTTAGGCTATGTGATCGCAGCACTTGATATGGAAGACAGAGAATATTTGAATAATTATTTTAAACAGGCAGGAGAATATAGAGATTCTGTGCCAGACAGTGCGGTTGGTCTGATCCAGAAATCTTACGAGATCTTTATTGATATTCCAGATGAACCAGGAACGATCGCAACAACGACAACCTTGCTTGCTTTGAATCATGTAAGTATCAAGAATATTGGAATCATTCACAACCGTGAATTCGAAGAAGGTGTTTTAAAGATCATGTTATATGATGATGAATCAGCAAAGAAGGCGACAAAAATCTTAAGAGATAAAAACTACACAGTATACGAGAGGAAATAAAAACATGAAATTAACAAAAAGTGCGGGACTTAGAGGAGAATTATCAATTCCAGGAGACAAATCGATCAGCCATAGAGCAGTTATGTTTGGATCTTTAGCAAAAGGAACAACACATATCAGCAATTTCTTATCAGGAGCAGACTGTCTGTCAACGATCGATTGTTTTCGTAAGATGGGTGTTTTGATCGAACAGAATGGAACGAACGTCACTGTTCATGGAAATGGACTTCATGGCTTAAAGGCACCAAGTGAGACATTAGATGTAGGAAATAGCGGAACAACAACAAGATTGATCTCAGGAATCCTTGCAGGTCAGGATTTTGAAACTGTATTATCTGGAGATGCATCCTTAAATAAACGTCCAATGGGAAGGATCATCAAACCATTAGAGCAGATGGGTGCAAAGATCACAAGTGTGAATGGAAATGGATGTGCACCATTGAAGATTGAAGGAACAAAATTAAATGCAACACATTATGATTCTCCAGTTGCATCTGCACAGGTAAAATCCTGTGTGTTATTAGCAGGATTATATGCAGATGGCAAGACAAGTGTGACAGAACCAGCATTATCAAGAAATCATACAGAATTAATGCTTCGTTCTTTTGGAGTGAAAGTAGAATCACATGATACAACAGCGACGATCACACCTCCAGAAGAGATGATCGCAACAGATATCGTGGTTCCAGGAGATATTTCTTCAGCAACTTTCTTTATCGTGGCAGGACTGATCACACCAAATTCATGTATCCGTTTAAAAAATGTTGGAATCAATCCAACAAGAGATGGAATCCTGCGTGTATGCAAAGATATGGGAGCTGATGTTACATTAGAAAATGTGATCGATAATGGGGGAGAGCCAACAGCAGATATCGTTGTAAAGACAAGCAAATTAAAAGGAACGGTGATTGGTGGAGAAGTTATTCCAACATTGATCGATGAGATTCCAGTTATTGCACTGTTAGCAGCATTTGCAGAAGGTGAGACAGTGATCAAAGACGCGGCAGAGTTGAAGGTAAAAGAGTCTGATCGAATCGCATTAACGGTTGATAATCTTGTGAAAATGGGTGTTGATGCGACAGCGACAGACGATGGAATGATCATCAAAGGTGGTAATCCATTACATGGAGCAAGCATCAATTGTAAATACGACCATCGAATCGCTATGACATTTTCGATTGCAGGAATCAATGCAGAAGGAGAAACTGTGATCGAAGATTCAGAATGTGTGGATGTGTCTTATCCAACATTTTATGAACAGTTAAATTCATTGCAATAAATAAAATGCTATGATAAGAGTTTATAAGGAGTAGATAACAATGGAAAAGAAATATTTCTTTTTTGATATTGACGGAACATTGACAGATAGATCGACAGGGAAGATCGTGCCAAGTGCCAGAGAGGCGTTGGATCGTTTAGAAGCAAATGGACATTTTGTTGCGATCGCAACTGGAAGAGCACATTACAAAGCACGTAAATTCACAGAAGCCAATGGGTTTAAAAATATGGTCTGTTGTGGAGGCAATGGCTGTGTGATCAACAATGAATTAGTGGAAAATATTCCTTTGGATAAAGAAGGGTGTTTACAGATCATTCATCAGTCAGAAGAATTAGGGTATGGATGGTGTGTAGCTCTTGATGATACGAAAGATGTCTATATGACAGACGATAAATTTCTAAGACAGGTTGGAAAGAGAAAAGAACCAACCAGATATATCATCGATGATATGTTAGATATTGACAGTGTCGACGCGATTTACAAGATTTATGTAGCTATTCCAAAAGAGGAAGAAGAGAAACTTACAAAGAAAGAGTTGATCGGGCACTTGAGATTTGAACCAGAATATTTAATGTTCCAGCCAGATAATAAACGTGGTGGTATTGTGAAGATGATGGAATATCTTGGCGCAGATATTAAAAATGTGGTTGTATTCGGGGATGATTACAATGATATGGATATGTTCTGTAAAGACTGGTTTTCCATTGCTATGGGAAATGGATGTCAGGATTTAAAAGATATGGCAAGTTATGTGACCGATACAAATGTCAATGACGGTATTAAGAAAGCATGTGAACATTTTGAATGGATTTAATAAAGTAAAACAGCAGACAGGAGATACATCGGAGGGAAATATGAAACATTTAAAATTAGGGAAGATACAATGGATCGCATTATTGGTTGTCAGTGCAATGTTTGTGAATTTATGCAGCCATATGGTATTGGCAGCAGCAAGAGATGGAAATGATCCGGCACAGGGAACAACGGCAGAAGCAACAACAGCTTCAGAAGTGACAACAGAAACTACAACGGAACAGCAGGAAGAGACACAGTCTATGGGAGAATATAAAGCATTCTGGTTTTCTTTCTACGATTATGACTCTTATCGTGCAAAATATAAAAAGAGAACGGCAGCAAATTTCCGTACCTACTTTACAGGTGTTGTCAAAAAAGGAAAGAGTCTTGGAATGAATCGCGTGATCGTGCAAGTAAGACCATTTGGAGATGCCATTTATAAGTCAAAGTATTTCCCTTGGTCCAAATATATTTCTGGAAAACAGGGAAGAAATCCAGGATTTGACCCATTAAAGATCATGGTAGAAGTTGCACATGACAATGACATGAAGATCGAGGCATGGGTAAATCCATATCGTGTAACAACAGGTTCTACGAATTATAAGAAACTTGCAAAGAATAATCAGGCAAGAAAATGGCATGCCAAGAAGTCTACAAGAAGAAATGTATTATCTTATGGTGGAAGTTTGTATTACAACCCATCCAAAAAAGCGGTCAGAACACTGATCACAAACGGAGTAAAAGAAATCGTACAAAATTATGATGTCGATGGAATTCATATGGATGATTATTTCTATCCATCTTTTACAAAACGTAATGTCAAAAAGGCATTTGATGCAAAAGAATATAAGAAATCTTCTTATAAGAAGAAAAAGAAAAGTATCTATACTTACCGTCGCGCACAGGTAAATACTCTTGTGATACAGATGAAAAAAGCAGTAAAAAGTGTAGATCCAAATGTAACATATGGTATCAGTCCAGCAGGAAATATTGACAATCTGACAAGTAAATATTCATATTATGTAGATATCTATAAATGGCTAAATTCTACAGAGTATGTTGATTATATCTGCCCACAGGTATACTGGGGATTTAAACATCCAACTGCAAAATTTAATAAAGTCACAGATCGTTGGATCAAGGCAGCAAAGAGTAAGAAAGTTAAACTTTATATTGGAATCGCAGTATATCGTGCGGGACATAATGTTGGCCAGAATCGTGCAGAACGAAAAGAATGGAAGAGTGATACAAAAGTCTTGAAGAAACAGGTCCAGTATGCAAGAGAGAAACATGTGGATGGATTTGCATTCTTTGACTATCAGGATCTAAAGAGCAAGACAAGTGCCAAAGCAGTCAATCAGCTCAAAACAGTTTTAAAATAAACAGGAAATAAATATTGCAGAGATCATTGCATAGAGATATGTGATGGTCTCTTTTTAGTTACAGCAGATTTCTTTTCATGTAAATTACACTATATAAGAAATCTACAGCGAGTTGACATAATATGAAAAATATAATATTATATGACGTATAATATGATGTAAGGAGGATGCCAATGGTTTTTAATACAGGAGCTGCGCTGTTAGATGCGGTAGTTCTGGCTGTCGTATCAAGAGAAGAAGAAGGTACGTATGGATATAAGATCACACAGGATGTACGGAGTGTGCTGGAGGTATCCGAATCAACGCTGTATCCGGTGCTGCGGAGACTGCAGAAGGATGAATGTCTGGAGACATACGATCAGGCTTTTGCAGGTAGAAACCGCAGATATTATAAGATCACATCTGTGGGAATAGCACAGCTTTCGTTATATAAAGAAGAATGGAAACAATATTCCCAGAGAATATCTAGAATTTTCGAAGGAGGAGAGAGAGTATGAACCGGGAGGAGTACTTAAAGAGATTGTCTTTTTTACTAAAAGATCTTCCAAAAGAAGAAATTGAAGATGCGATCGCATATTATGAAGATTATTTTGAGGAAGCAGGAGAAGAGAAAGAAGAACAGGTGATCAAGGAACTTGGTTCCCCAGAGAAGATCGCGAAGATGATCCGTGATTCTGTACAGGAAAATCAGGCAAGCAGTGAGTATACAGAAGAAGGATATAGACAGGAAACTTACGAAGATTACCAGCAGATGAGTAGAAAAGACTCACAAAAGGAAGCCAAACAGGGCAGCAGATGGCATATGAAGGGAAGAAGAAACCGGAATATCATTTTGATGATCTTAATTCTTGTCTTTGTGGGAAGCTGGCTGATTCCTGGTATTTTTGGCATTGTGATTGGAATTGCAGGAGGAATTTTTGGCAGTTGTGTGGGATTGTTGTTTGGAGGACTTGGACTGGTCGGTGCTGGAATTTATAAGATGTTTACGACAGTTCCATATGGTTTATTGTTGATGGGCGGCGGTTTTCTGATGATCGCTGGTGGAATTTTGTTATTATGGTTCCTTGTATGGATCTGTGCAACTGCCATTCCATGGATCATTGCAAAGATCCGTGAATTTTGGAACAGAAATTTTGGGAGAGGATGTGAATAAGTTTGAAGACGTTTAAGAAAGTATGCATGATATTAATATCAGTAACGGCTGTTGCAGGGATCGGATGCATCATAGCAGCATTTGTTATGGGTGCAGATCCAAGACAGATTCGAAATTATGCAGAAGGAAAGACAAGCGGTAAATTACAGACAGAGGAACGAAATATAAGAGCAGATCAGATCCGGAAATTAAATATTGATATTGGAAGTGGAGATGTGAAGCTACAAAATGGGAATCAGGATCGTCTGATCATAAAGAAAAAAGGAAGCTGGGAGCCAGTGATATTAAAGTCAGATGGAGAGATTGAAATCAAGCAGAAGAGCAGACATTTTAAATTGTTTTGGTTTCAATCAAATGATGAGATCACAGTTATTCTGCCCAAAGGTGTTACCTTTGAGAAAGTTTCCATGGATTGTGGCAATGGAGACACTGCATCAGATTCTTTGAATATCACAGACGAACTTGACATAGACTGTGGCAGTGGAGATATTGATCTGTCAACGATCACAGCACCAAAGACAGAGATTGATCTGGGTTCTGGAGATGTCACATTGATAATGGCAGGAACAGAAAAAGATTATAACTATAATATAGATTGTGGAAATGGAGATGTTAAGATTGGAGATATACTTTTCGAAGATGATCTAAAAAAACGAAATATCAATGCATTAAGATGGATTAATATAGATTGTGGAAGTGGAGATCTTACGATCGATTTCGATAATACAATATTGTAAAACAAAGTAACAGATAGATGGAGGGAAAGGAAATGAAGAAAACATTATATAAATCAAGAAAAGACCGTTTTTTATTTGGTGTATGTGGAGGATTAGCAGAATATTTTGAGGTAGATCCAACTTTGGTACGAATCCTTACAGCAGCATTATGCACAACAGGAACAGGATTGTTGTTATATATTGTGGCAGCTGTTGTCATGCCGGAGCGTGTCGAGTAATTGTCTTTTTCTTGAATCAATCCAAAGAATGTGATAAAATAGACAATCATGTCAAAATTCAGGTCAAATAAGACTTTGATCATGAAGATAAATACACATAAAGAAGAGGAGAAATCATATGAAATTACCAATATTGATCGCAATGGTTCTCTATATGGCAATGGTTATCTGGATTGGTGTCATTTACAGTAAGAAGACAAAGACATCCGAAGACTATTTCCTTGGAGGACGAGGACTTGGACCATGGGTTACCGCAATGAGTGCAGAGGCATCTGATATGAGTAGCTGGCTGTTGATGGGACTTCCTGGACTTGCATACGCAACAGGATTCAGCCAGGCAGGATGGACAGCAATCGGATTGATCCTTGGTACATACTTAAACTGGAAGATCGTGGCAAAGAGATTACGTCATTATACAGAAGTAGCAGATAATGCGATCACAGTGCCAGACTTTTTCAGTAACCGTTTTAAAGATGATAAGAAGATCTTAAGCAGTATTTCTGCAGTCATGATCCTTATTTTCTTTACAGTATACACAGCATCAGGATTTGCTGCATGTGGTACATTATTTAACTCTGTATTTGGATTAAATTATCAGAAGAGTATGATCGTCTGTGCGATCGTTATTGTATTATATACATCCATGGGTGGATTCTTAGCAGCAAGTACAACAGACCTGATTCAGGGATTATTAATGTCATTTGCCATTGTGATCGTACTGATCGTTGGAGTTGTGAATGCAGGTGGAGTAGCGAATGTTATTGCACACGGTCAGGCAATTGAAGGATTCTTTGATGTTATGAAGTACCATGATCCAGCAACAGGAGGTGCAGTATCACAGGGTGTGATTCCAATCTTATCCGGACTTGCATGGGGACTTGGATACTTTGGTATGCCACATATCCTTGTAAGATTCATGGCGATTCGTGACCCACAAGAAGTAAAGAAATCAAGAAATATCGCAATGATCTGGGTATTGATTTCTTTAAGTGTAGCCGTATGTATCGGATTTACAGGAGCAGCACTTTATCCCAATGTAGCAGAATTAGCTGGAAATGGAAATCAGAGAATCTTTATTTATATGACAACACATTTATTTAAAGGACTGATCCCATTATTTATGGCAGGAGTTATTTTATCAGGAATTCTTGCAGCAACAATGAGTACATCTGACTCACAGCTTTTAATTGCATCATCCTGCGTATCAAAGAACTTATTCCAAGGATTATTTAAGAAAGAAATGTCTGAAGAAAAGGTATTGTTAGTTTCAAGGATCACAACGATCGTGATCGCATTGATCGGTATCTTTATCGCAATGGATGAAAACAGTTCTGTATTCGGACTAGTAGAAAATGCATGGGCAGGATTCGGTGGAGCCTTTGGCCCATTAACACTGTTTGCATTATTCTGGAAACGAACAAACTTAAAAGGAGCAATCGCTGGAATGTTAAGTGGAGGTATCATTGCACTTGTATGGCCAGTGACTCTGGGAAAATTAGGTGGAATTTTTGGAATCTACTGCCTGTTACCAGCATTTATCGTATCTTCTATTCTGATCATCGTAGTTAGTTTATGTACAGAAGAACCTAACGATGTTATGGTGAAAGAATTTGAAGAAGCAAAAAGCCTCAATGATTAAATTGTGATTTGAATGACGAAAATTATTGGTGGAATATTATAAAAAGAGATCATATGTTTGCAACCCACTCGCGTTCGGACTCCCACGTAGCTGTACTAAGCTCCTGAATGGTC
>OGQO01002169.1_pt1 | contig 15988 bp, 15 predicted proteins | sample 1553241 | NCBI WGS metagenome assembly OGQO01 (sample SAMEA2579933, study PRJEB22360) | human gut metagenome | biome: human gut; feature: human-associated habitat; material: faeces | place: Denmark | collected 2008/2010
CCGGTCCCGGGAATGGCTGACGGAATACCAGTCTCTCCGGAATTCCAAGCTCCAGACCTGCTTTACGAACCTCATCCTTGAAAAGGTCGCGGAGCGGTTCGATGATTTCCTTGAAATCAACGAAATCCGGAAGTCCGCCTACATTGTGGTGAGATTTGATCACTGCGGACTCTCCGCCCAGACCACTCTCTACAACGTCCGGATAAATAGTTCCCTGTGCCAGGAAATCTACCGCACCAATCTTCTTGGCCTCTTCTTCAAAAATACGGATAAATTCTTCACCGATGATCTTACGTTTTGCTTCAGGCTCTGTAACACCTGCCAGCTTGTCATAGTATCTCTGCTGTGCATTAACGCGGATAAAGTTCAGGTCAAACTGACCGTTTGGTCCGAATACACCCTCAACCTCATCTCCCTCATCTTTACGAAGAAGACCATGGTCTACAAATACACAGGTAAGCTGCTTTCCGATTGCTCTGGAAAGAAGTCCTGCTGCAACGGAAGAGTCAACACCACCTGACAGGGCAAGAAGAACTTTTCCATCCCCGACCTTCTCGCGGATTTCTCTGATAGTGTGCTCAACAAAGGCATCCATTTTCCAGTCTCCGGCACATCCGCATACACCAAGTACGAAGTTGGAAAGCATCTTCTTTCCTTCTACTGTATGAAGCACTTCCGGATGGAACTGGATCGCATACAGCTTCTTCTCCTCATTCTGTGCAGTTGCTACCGGACAGTCTGCTGTATGAGCAGCAATCTCAAATCCTGGTGCAACCTGAGAAATATAATCTGTGTGGCTCATCCAGCAGATTGTTTTGTCAGATACGTCTTTGAAGATTTTGGAATCTGTCTTATCTACCAGAACCTCTGTCTTTCCATATTCGCTCACATCTGCTTTCTCAACTTTTCCGCCCAGAACATGCATCATAAGCTGTGCGCCATAGCAAAGTCCCAGAACAGGAATACCAAGCTCAAATAATTCTTTATTGCATGTAGGTGAATCTGCCTCATAGCAGCTGTTCGGACCACCGGTAAGGATGATTCCCTTAGGATTCATTGCCTTGATTTTCTCAAGATCGGTCTTGTATGAATAGATTTCGCAGTATACGTTACATTCTCTCACACGTCTGGCAACCAGCTGATTGTACTGACCGCCGAAATCCAGTACGACGACTGTTTCTCTTTTCATGTTTTCCTCCTTGTTTCTCATTATTTGTAACTGTAAAGATATTGAACCGTTACCATTGAATTTTATTATAAATTACAGTTCGGATTTTTACAATGCTTATTTTCAGTTTTCCACCTTGTGTTTTCTTCCTGCCAGTTTATAAGTTTTTTAGAATTTAATCACGTTTTTTTCAACAGTCCATCACATTTTGCTCACAAATTCCCTGTATATTAATAAGCAAATAAAGCAAATGCTTTACAAACAGGTTGCAAATGCTTTTTCACATAGATTTTTAACTTTTTTCTTTTTCATACTTATGCCGGGCCGCAAGGTCCGGCCCTCCTTCTTTTTACAGACCTTTTCAGGTCTTTTTCTTTTTTTATAAGTTTTTTAGAATTTAATCACAATTTCTTCAACAGTCCATCACATTTTGCACACATTTTCCCTGTATATTAATAAGCAAATAAAGCAAACGCTTTATTTATAATAAAACTTTTTCTTTTTCATACTTGCCGGATCGCAAGATCCGGCACTCCTTCTTTTAAAATGTGAAATCCCGCTCACAGTAAGACACAACTGTGAGCGGGATTTTTGTGTTACCGCAGAGAACTAGTGTGCCGACAAGTTGATTCTTGAAACAATCTTGCAGGATAAATTTTCTTATTTCAAGGCGGAGGAAGGAGGCGTAGCGGTGGCTACGGCGACCGACGACAACGCGGAAATAAGAAATTTAGACGCAAGATTGTTCGAGAAATCAACTTGTTGGCACACTAGCTTAATTCGGTTAAATTCCCATTGTAAGAATCTCCATCAGTACCCCAAGCAATGACGGATTCAAATTCATGGATACCAGAACAGGCACTGCCTCTGTGCCCAGCTCTTTCACTACTTTATAAACCTCTGTCTTCTGTGCATAGGTAATCTGTGCTTTTTCCAGAATCTCATAGACCTCTTCTGCATAGTCTCTCTGATAAACAGCTGCATCTGCCGCAAAAGTAACCTTCACCTGTGCATCTGCCGGCACATCCTTGAGGATCACTATTGTTCCATGAAGCTTCTTATCCTCTGCGAACTCTGCATCCTTATATACCTGTCCGTTTACAGTAACCTCCTGCGGTTTGTCCTGAATGTTGCAGAAGCGGATCTTCCAGGAACGTTTCTGCGGGATCACTGCTGTATTTCCCTGCGCAGCTTCTACAATAAATACTGTTCCATTCTCATCTGCAGTCTTCGTCATTCTGGTGGACACCCAGTTCTCATCCAGGTCTTCCGGTGTATCCCCACCGTCTTCCCAGAGTACAAATTCTCCTGATTCTCCAGGATATACAAGTACTTCCAGTTTCTCAGGATTCTCAATGGAATTATCATATCCTTCCATGTCCTTCAGTGGAATGATGCTGCCTTCACGCACAAGTACCGGCATCTCATAAATATCTCTCCAGAGATCCACTTTTCTGCCGCCCTTATATGCTCTTCCGTTAAAGAAATCATACCAGATTCCCTGCGGAATCCATGTCTTTGCGCCTGCAAGTCCTGTTACCGGATCCAGCTTATCTGTGATTGGAGATACCATCATCTCTGTGCCGAAATAATAGTTGTTCGGTACTTCATAGGTTTCCTCACGCTCCGGCTCCAGATAATACATCGGCTGTACCAGCGGCAGTCCCGCTCTGCTTGCACGACGGTTCATGGTGTAAAGATACGGAACTAGCTTATGACGCAGTTTCAGGAAATTCTTCATTACTGTTTCTACAATCTGGTTGTATTTCCACGGTTCTTTTCCATTAAACGGGTTATCTGTGCTGTGCAGACGATTCATTGGTGAAAAGACTCCAAGCTGTACCCACCTTGCAGTGAGCTCGTCGTCTCTGTATCCAAACATATGTCCACCGATATCATGACTCCACCATCCAAAACCGATGTTGCTGGCATTTGCTGTGAAATATGGCTGGAATTTCAGACTCTCCCAGGTAATGAACGTATCACCGGAAAAACCAACCGGGTATCTGTGGCTTCCTGGACCTGCATATCTTGAGAAAGTCAGCGCACGTTTTCCTTTCCACTTGCTGTCCAGATAGTGATAGTGGTTCAGCATCCAGAGCGGATCCAGTCCCGGAACCTTGGTTACAGTTCCCTGCTGCCAGTCAAGCCACCAGAAGTCTACTCCCTCTTCTTCCATCGGATGATGCAGTTCCTCAAAATATGTCTCAATGAATTTCGGATCTGTCATATCAAAAAGTACCGGTTCCTTACTTGCAGGATCAATTCCCATCTTCTCTGCAACTCTCGGATAGGCTTCTTCATAAGCACGCACTCCATCTGCCGGATGTACGTTCAGTGTGATCTTATATCCATGTTTGTGCAGCCAGTCCATAAATTCAGGCGGATTGGGGAAAAACTTCTTATTCCAGGTATATCCTGTCCATCCGCTTCCGTATACAGGAGGTACATCCTCTACCAGATGCCAATCCATATCTACAACTGCAACAGAAAACGGCACTTCTTCTTTCTCAAAACGCTCTACCAGTTCTTTGTACTCTGTCTCTGTGTATTTGTGATATCTGCTCCACCAGTTTCCGAACGTATATCTTGGAAGCAGAGGTGTTTTTCCACATAATCTGTAAAAATCCTGCAGACATTCCACATATCTGTGACCATATCCAAAGAAATAAAAGTCTGCTCTGTTTCCCTGACGTGGCTCTACCATTCCATCTTCGCCCATAGCCATTGTGTGGGAATCATCCAGCACTGAAAAACCGTTTCTGGACATAATTCCATGACTCAGCGGAATCTCACCGTCTGCTTCATCCAGGGTTCTGGCTGTTCCCAGCAGATCTTTTGGTTCATCACCATAATGCCACACGCGCTCGCTGGCTTTTCCACCCGCTACACGTATCATCAGACCGCTTGGAGAAAATTTCTGTCTGTCATAGTGGATTTCCAGGTCTTTGGTGTAAATATGTAATTCCTCACCGCCATCGCTCACCCTGAATTCCGGCACCGGGAAATCACGATTGCATACCATCTGTGTTGCTCTGTCCTCAAATCCTCCGTCTTCGCTGTACTCAAAACGGATCAGGGCAGTTGTCAGCATTGTAATCCTGAAATGATCGCCCACGATCACAGCTTCCTTTCTGCATACAGGATTACCTTCCAGCACAAATTTCTTTAAGTTCATAAAAGCTTTTCCTCCTTTACATCAACAACAGTTGTAACAGCTGCTTTTATGTCTATTTTAATCTTCTGCAGTCTGATTGACAACGCCTTTTTTCAGCTACTGAACATTTATATGACATATACTTGTGATATTATTTTCTAGAACGTGTCTGAAAAATGCTTTACGCAAGATGTGCGTCACAATTTGCAGGAGATTTTGGGAATGATTTTCCAAACACACTCTAAAGCAGCTGCCGAAGAGGACGAATGATAATCCTGAGCACGCCGTAGTATAACTTCTTTTTCCGATTCAACACTTTCCCCTGGTACTTTGCGCCTTCGGTTTCCTGACCGTTTGCAAGTACCTCTTTGCTTTTTTCCATATAATCTGATTCTGTTTCGTGAATCTGCTGACTCAGTTTTTCGCTGTCAATTACCAGCATCAGTTCCGTATCCAGATAAGTACTTCGCATATCCAGATTATAGGAACCTACTACTGACAGACGGTCATTTATCAGCACAGCTTTTGTATGAACCGGATAATCATTCATCAGTTCATACACATCTGCCCCTGTTTCCAGAATTTTCTTTTTCTGATTAAGATAATCTGTACAGCCCCATGGATTAGAGCCTTTTTCCACTGCATTCAGCACGATCTGAAGCTTTGCATGATCTGAAATCCCCTGCAATACATCATACATGTAACCATTACAGATCACATAAGGAGTCTGTATTATTACATGATCTGCATTTTCAGTAAGATACTGAATTGTCTGGAGAACCTGCGGTGTTTTTCGTCCCGCCTCAATTCCATTATTGATCAGAGTGATCTTGTTTGCTTCTATCGTATCCTTTTCCCATGCACTGTAAGTTTCTATATCATTGTACCTTTTCAGCAGAGATATGTAAATTTCTTCCATGTGCCGGTATGCATCCGTATATCTGGAAGATTGTTTGCCGTTTTTAATGCTCACACAGCTTTCCTTCCATATTTTATGGAAATAATCCTCAAGCTGGTTCAGAGACTCTCCCTGTCCTTCTGATGTATCATACACCAGGATATCTCTGTCTTCATTAATGCCTTTTGTCTGATTCCCCAGAAAGATATCATTGCTGTTGCGTCCGCCCAGCAGATACATTTTCTCATCCACAATCAGATATTTATCATGCATGCGATAATTCACCTTAAACAGATTGACCGGTGTCACCGGATTGTAAACTCCCACTTCCACATTCTCATATGATGCCAGAGCCTGGAAATCGCTGCTTCCAGCCAGAAACAGTTGCTGATAAATTCCATCGATCAATAACTGAATCTTCACACCTCTTGCCGCAGCGCAATTCAATGCGGCAAGAATTTTAGTGCCATTATCATCCGCGCGTAAGTCAAAGGTAGACAGTACAATGCTCTCCTTCGCAGTGCCAATCATACGAAGCCTCCACAAAAGTGCCTCTTCATTATCGTCAATGCAGCAAATCCTTTCTACGCCTGCTGTCTCTGATGTAAATTCTGTCTTTCTCAGACTTTCCACATATGTTTCGTCCGGTTTCCTGCAAAAAAGAGGTGAAAGTATATTTACCAGCACCACGATCAGCAGGAAAAGGCAAAATATTTTTCCTGTTCTTTTTAGTATTTTTTTCATTCGATACCGTAACCTCCTTTGACCAGACCGGAACCCAGATATTTGACTTATTCCTCTTCTTTCGACAATACACTGAGTATAGAGTATAACATAATCAGAAGCCATAGTGCATCTTTTGATACGAAAAGCGTTAAAATCTTTTCACAAACCCTTTTCTTTTTCTTGCAATGTCTTATATGTTTCCGACTTATAAAAATTCAATGTCATCAACTCTTTCCAACAGGGAGGGATTTCAATGTTATCAGGATGGTTTGTATAAAGTGTGATGACTGGTTATAAAGAGAGTTTATCTGCATCTTGCACAGCAGTCTTCTCTCCTGCATGAAGATGTTTACCAGCTTGACCCTGTGTTCTTCAAGCGCTATCAGCAGCATAAAATACTTTTACGCCCTTGTGGAACTTTCTCCGCAAGGGCGTAAATATTTCATTTCTATCTATTTCCCAGACACCTTTATTTTTCACTTTCCAATAAAACATAAAAACACCGTCCCCGCGGCAATCGCTTTGTCCGCAAAAACAGTGTTCTTAGTGCGCCTTCAGGGGTTCGAACCCTGGACACCCTGATTAAGAGGAATCAGCGTTGTTATCTGGGTATTGTCAAATCTATTATTATCTCCCATATTTCACCAAACTTTTGTTTTATTGCCTGAAAAGCTGTCAATAATGTTTCCGGATCATTAATGATCAATATGTAAACAATCTCAATTGCAAGTGCCAGCAGAACCCCTATCAGGATACATTTGACAGCACTCGGTTCTCGGTGTTGCCTTTTTCGTAATTCATGCTCTACCATCTTTTCATGGTTGTCTTTCCATTTGTTGTAGTTATAAATCTGTTCCGCTTCCCTCTGGGCATTTTCAATCTTTGCTCTTTGTACGGTTTCATCCAGGAAGTGCTTTGAGTTCTTGTTATTCATAATGATTTTTTATCCAATCTGTGAATCTGATAATTTTGTTTCCTGTGGCATATAAGGTTGAAGACTCAGTTTTACGATTTCCTGTGTTCTTGTATCAGCTTTCTTATAAGCTTGAATTATTTCATTTTCTTCTTTTGTTAAACGCTCATCTGTATCTTTTCCAAACAATATATAATCCGCCGATACTGCGAATATTTCGCAGATAATTTTAATCTGGTCTATCGTTGGTTTTGATTTATTATTCTTCCAATCTGTTAACGGACTTTTCTTTAATCCCAGTTTTTCGCCTATTTCCTTACCTGTTATATGGTTTTCTTTGCATAAAATATTGATTCGTTCGTAGGTGGACATTTTCCCTCCTTACACTTTTTGCGACAATTTCGCATTTAGTTCTTGACATTGCGATATTTTCGCATTATAATCAAAACTGTAAAAAGTGATACCTTTATTACTTTGTTAATATTAAATTTTACCATTACAAGCTGTTTTCTACAACATGTTTTGTTCTAAATTGCCAGTAATGTAATTATGTCCAAACAGTGCAAGACTATAAATTTTCAGGAGGTGCTTCAATGTTATTGGGATGGTTAGTATATCAGGAAAGAAAAGACCTGTCGCAGGACTTAGCCCGTCAGTTAAAGGCAGCCTTTACATCAGAGATCGATGCAAGGCATTACGCTTCACTGATGAGAAATGTAAGTGTGATGGCTGGTTATAAAGATACCTATGTAGTAAAGAAATCTGACATTGATGTAAGTCGTGTATGAGGTACTCCTATGGCAAAGAAAAATAACCTCAAATCCGTCCGCCTGTCTGATCAGGTGATGGATTATGTTATCAACTTCGAAGGGGACGGTTTCAACCAGAAATTCGAGAACCTTGTCCTGTTCTGTATGGAACAGGAAGAAACCAAAAAACAAAAGATCGCCTTTTTAGACCAGCAGATTGTTAAACAGTATAAGAAACTGGATGCTCTCCGGCAGCTTACGTCTGAGATCGGGGATGTCCGCAGGGCTCTCACACATCTGGAACGGCAGACTAATGATCTGTCTGACCTTATGGATAAACTGCTGAAAGATAAAGACGATGATCCGGAACTGCCCTTCCCCTGATTCTACGCAGTAAGTCAGTCAAGGGTGAGCGAAGCTCATTCATCTTGACCCTTGACGGACTGGACACAGCCAGTACAGAGAATCAGACAGGAAGGATGGGAAGCCTGCAGGGTGAGCATCCTTCTTGATTACCCTCATGTACTCCTGTCCTGAGTCCTTTCCCTTATCAGGGATATGTCACACCGGGACAGACAAATCTAGCTTTTTCAGCGGCCGTTGTCCCTATCATTCAGGAGACAAAAGTCAAGGTCTCCGCAGGAGCCCGAAGGGTTTAACCTTTACTTTTGGCTCTGTTGAACGGGCGGCAGTCTATCCCCGGCACGACAGGGAAATCCGGCTTTTTACTTCAATCTGCCGGGACTCTCCTGCATACCGGGGACAGACAATTATAGATTTTCCCTCCTTCCGTCTCTGTGTTATTCCGGCAGTATGTACGGACTGACCTTTAAAACGTCTTTTCCTTGGCTCGCATGAGTCAGGAAGGAAAAGGTGTTTTAATGGGAGGGACGGGACACTCTGGACAGGGAAATCCAGCCTTTACAGCGTCCATTATGTTTATCATTCAGGAGACAAAAGTCAAGGTCTCCGCAGGAGCCCGGAGGGTTTAACCTTTACTTTTGGCTTTGTTGGACGTGCAGTATCCTATCCCCGGCACGACAGGGAAATCCGGCTTTTTACTTCAATCTGCCGAGACTCTTCTGCATACCAGGGACAGACAATTATCTTTACCCTCCCCCTTATGCGGCGTAACGCTGCGGAGGGTTTACATACATTTAAACATTAACTATCTCTTTCCCCCGGACTTCCGGGGTCGGTAACAGCCCCATTGAGGGATTACATATTAACCAATGCCTTTCCTGCTCTTATACAGGTTTGGCAGAATTTTTCAAAGGAGGTTCATGATTATGAACAAAATGAAGATCTTAGTAACTTATGCAGGTGTCTGGAAAATGGATAACGGAAGCTCCGGCATGACACTGAACTATTTTATGTACGGTGAAAACGGTGAGCAGATGATCTCCCGGGTGGATGCTACAGGCGGACCTGTCGGACAGCAGAGGGCGAAATGTTCCCTTGACCCATCTATGAGACAGAAGATCACATTTGTACCTGGTATCTATGATGCAACAATGGGGATGAAGATCGGAAGTGACGGCAAACCTGTCCTGACTGTGGAAGATCTTGATTTCTGCAGCCGTGTACAGATCCTGCCGGAACAGCCTGAAAAGAAATAGGAAGGTGACTGAATGGCATGGCGGATATATTCACAGACGGTCCTGTTTTTGAACAGGATCAGGGAACAGTTCCGGAACCTGTTATACCAGCCCCGGCAGTACAGCCGGCTGCTACACCGGTACCAGTACCGGATCAGCAGGACACTGTGGCTGATCAAACTGACACTTCTGGCAGTTCCCCTGATACTGCAGGGCAGGAACCTGCTCAGGGAGTGGAAGAAGTTCCGGACGCTGGTACAGTAGACTATACTGCATTACTTGAGCAGCTGATCCAACAGAATGAAAAGCAGCAGGAACTAATGGAGACTCTGGTCAGGGAAAATAAGAAGCTTGAACAGGATATAAAGAATATCCAGAATGCTATGCCTGCCATGATGTGTATGCTCGGGGTGATCATCGGGGTTCTCCTGTTACATATACTTGCTTCTTATATCCGACCTTAGGAGAACATGATGGAAGAAGAATTATTAATAACTCCGGAAGCAGAGACAGAGGACACGGTTGAGATAATAGACGGTGAACCGGAAGTTTCGGAAGCTCCCCAGCAGACAGAAAGCTTAACGCTTGCTGTTGAGGATTACAACATGATAGCGGTGAAATCAATCCCAATCGGAGCCCTGAGCGGCGCCATCTTCATGATAATAGGGTTTGCGTATCTTGGGATTGTTCACATATTTAAAAAAGTTTAAGGAAAGGTGGTTTTTTACTATGAAATTCATGAATCTGAAGAAGAAAATTGCCCCTGCATTAATGGGCGGAGCTCTTGCAGTTGCTACTGCTGTTCCTGCATTTGCAGCTGAAGCTGGTACTGGTCTTTCTTCTGTTGAGACAGCACTGACAACATCCTTTACCAGCGTTGGAAGTTCTATGACAAGCCTTGTCGGAAAGATCCTTCCGATCGCACTTCCGATCATGGGAGCTCTTCTCCTTGTTGGATTTGGTATCAAAGCATTTAAGAAAGTTGCAAATAAAGCCTGACGGTTTTCAGAACGGATTACTTACTTGGTGTAAGGTGAGGGAGGGAGACACCTTCCTCACCTTTTTTATGTAAATGTATCTCATAGATAACGTAGCATGAGCCGGATCCGGATTACTGCAGCAAAGAAACGAGATACAGGAAAGGGGGAAAATTGAGAAGGATAAAGAAAAAACTTGTGGCTTTGATGCTGGCTGTTAATATGCTGGTGATCGGAATTTTCGGATCATACCAGACAGCCCAGGCTGCGGAAATTGTAGCAGGTTATGGTGTGGCACAGATTTTGGAAAGTATTTTGTTGTCGTTTGGTATATCAATCTTTACTGCTGACATGATAAAAAATGGATTCAGTGCAACATGGTGGGATACAGATGGATCAGCGGCATTGAAACCATATTATGATGATCTGGAACAGGCATATGAAGAACAGAGATTTAAGGTAATTAATGGTGGTGGCGGTCAGAATCCTCAACCCTCTCCAACACCAGCACCGGGTAACACTCCTATTCCATTTCCAACAACTGTTCCGGTACCAGGTGACATTCCTACATTTAAAGAATTGGTTGCCCCTGCACTTGCTGGAACTGCGGCATTTATTAATATGACGCAGGGGGCTTGGGAATGTATGGGGAAGGCGGTTTCTAATTGGTGGGATAAGATAGTCGGTCAACATGATAAGTTACAAGATTTTACTGTTCCAGATTTTGATGAAAAAATTTCAAACTGTACTGGATGGGTAAAAACTCGTAATTCTTTAAATGTATATGAAATTAATGAAAATATTATTTGTTTTTATTTGTCTGATTATAGTGATGGAATATCCTTAACAGCCGGATTTAAAAGTGGCTATTCTGGTAGTCATGATATTTTTTCAAACAGTTATATTTTTTCTTCGAATGGTATTAAGACAGGACGTTATGTTAATTCTGGTGGTCAAATTGTTTTGACATCATCAAATGAACCATATTCATATACTTTTAATGTTCCAATTTATAGAAATGGAAAATTAGTTAATGATGTAATTAAAAAAGAAGATATATGGGTTCATCCAGATTTGCAGGACACTTATAAAAATAATGGTAAGCTAGAATATCCTCAGCAAGCTCCCCGTCCTTTGCAGATTCCTTCTGGTGAGCAGTTAGCTGATACTGTAAAGAAATTAAACCCGGAAATCAATCCGAATTATTCTCCGGAAATAGCACCCAGTTATATTCAGGAATTGATTCAGCAGCTGCAGAAGCAGCCTGATCCGAATCCAAATCCTAATCCAAACCCGAATCCGAATCCTGATCCGAATCCTGACCCCAATCCTGACCCGAACCCTGATCCGAACCCTGATCCTGAAGTGACACCTAAACCGGATGAAGATACTTCTAATGACATTGATCCTAAGAATTATACAGCTGATTTGAAAAAGATTTTCCCATTTTGTATCCCTTTTGATCTGGTTCATCTGATCCAGGCATTTGAAGCAGAGCCGGAAGCTCCGGTGTTTGAGTTTCCTTTTGACCTGGAATTAGAAAATCCCTGGACTGGTAAGAAGATCCTTGATTATCATCATGTGTTCAAGCTTGATATGTCAGACTATGAACCTGTGATCAAGATCTTCCGGATCTTTGAGATCATATTTTTTATAATCGGATTGCTGATGATAACCCGACAACAGATGATTAAGGGGTGATGATTTTATGATTAAGTTTATGAAAGAGATCCTGGACAAGCTACTGTCCGTGATCCTGTCCCTGCTTCCGCTTTCTCCCTTTGCGGATGCCATTGATAACCTGTCCCAGCTTCCCTATCTTGGTTATCTGAACTATTTTGTCCCGGTGGGGACTATCCTCAAGATCGGGACTGCCTGGCTTGCTGCTATCGCACTCTTTTATCTATATAGTGTGTTAGCCCGTTGGATTAAACTGATTGAGTGATTGAGGTGATCGTATGATTTTCTTATACTCCGGGACTCCCGGATCAGGGAAGAGCCTGCACGTAGCAGAACGGTTGTATCATCTGCTCCGTGCCGGTCGTCCGACTGTGTGCAACTTCCCTATTAACTTAAACCGTATTCCTAAGAAAAAGCGTGAGCTGTTCTGTTACAAGAGTAACCTTGAGATTACCCCGGACTTCCTGATCGAGTTTTCCCAGAAACATTTCCAGGGCAAAAAAGTAAAAGAGGGTTCCCTGCTCCTGGTCATTGATGAGTGTCAGTTGATGTTTAATGCCAGGGATTGGAGCAAGTCCGGACGTGATAAATGGCTGTCGTTTTTTACGCTGCATAGACATTATGGTTATGATATTATCCTGGTCGCCCAGTTTGACCGGATGATCGACCGCCAGATCCGGAGCCTGATCGAGTACGAATATATTCACAGGAAGGTAAGTAACTTTGGTCTGCGCGGAATGCTCCTCTGTGCAGTCATGCTGTCCCCGAAGCTTTTTATTAGTGTAAAAGTCTGGTACCCGATGAAGGAGAAGGTAAGCAGTGAGTTTTTCAAGTGTAAGCGGAAATATTACTCGCTATATGATACTTACCTGATGCTGGATGCCCCGGAGTGATGTATCTCATTTCCTCCGGATCTGCCAGGCTTTCTGCAGAAATTTTGAGATACATTTCAGGAAACGTCTGGCAGTCCCAGAGCCGGAGGCTGTCCAGAAACTCCGTCAGCCCTGCTGTGTGGGAAGACGGGGGTTGGGGGGACCCGTCTGACCGCGCGGCAGCGCTGCCGGAGTTCCGTTACTGCCCCCTGCCACGGGCCTGTAATACGTGGTCTGAAAATACATACAAAATTCATGTAAAACCCTTGTAAATACTGGCGAAAATGGCAATTTTAAAATTTGGCGAAACTGCTCTCTCGCCAAAAACTTTAACAAACTAAAGTGAGGTGCTATTTTGATTGATAAACGTGTGTTAGCAACTACAAAAATATATCAGGAATTAGATGATAAAAACTGTAAATACTGGTTTGATTTTAACAAATCTAAGTTCCTGCATAACATTGATACCTTTTATTATTCTGTGAAATTAGTGGAGGACTTTACAAATGACTCATCTGATGATTCCGTTCTCAGGTTTCGTAAATTCTTTGAGCAGAAGAAATCAATCCTTGACTCCAGGTATGGACAACTTGTACAGATCTTCTTTCCTGGGTTTGACCGCAGCCTTAATCTGTGCGCTGGCTCTTACGCTGGTTTTTTTAGCATTCGTCTGGAATGCCCGGAATGGTTTGATATTTTCATTGCTCCTTCTGTTCCTCATGGTTCTGATGGTGGTTTCTCAGTTACGTCTGAGATCGTTGTACAGCTCCGATCTTATATGCTGTGGATGTACGGAGTTCATGAAGCCTTTGAACGCTCTTATGAATATGTGAAACAGATCTGTGATTACTTCGGTTTACATATCGCATACTGTCAGGAAAACAGGATTGACTATTGCTGGCACAGCAACTACTTAAGTAATCCGGAAAGATTCTTTTCACCGGAGAGTTTCTACAAGATGAGGGTGGACCGGTTCAAGGATGCCCTGATACATACCGCAAAAGTCGGATCAGAAGGATATGAGATTGATTATGTATCAATGGGAAAACGGTCTGACAAGGTATTTATCCGTATCTATCTGAAAAGTAAAGAGGTCATTGAAAAGAATTATAAACCATGGTTCTTCAAGGTATGGCTGTTCAATGGTCTGATCAACCGCTATGACCTGTACTGTTATGAAGAATGTTATAAAAAACATTCCTGGCAATATCTGGATACTGCCAGACTGAAATATTACAGTGAATATGGTTCTGATCCGGAACTCCGGAAACAGTGCAGGGATGTTGTGGAAGGTAATGTAACCATGTCCCCGGATATGCTGCATAAACTTGCAGATGCATTAACACCGAAGATCAACCTGATCATGAACGTGGAATACCAGACAATGAGAAAGCATACCAAGACTTATGAACTGGTACCGTTCCGGGATAACAGTGCAAGGGAAACGTCCAAAAGGATTTATGATTATCTGGATAACCGGAAGATCATAGCCGACTATCTGACCTTTTATGTGTTCCGCCTGGTCAAACCGGAAGGGGATTCCAATAAATCAAGACGTGACCTGTGTGCTTTCTGGACAGCTCTCCGGAGCTGCAGGATGATAGATGTAAATGTCAGACCAAAAGACGTGAAGCTGATCCGGCAGTACTGCAGGCAGCTCAACAGTGACATAATGAAAAAGCGTGTGATCAATGCTGCGGTAACTCTCGGTATCTATACCAGGGGGATCAACAATGATAACGTGGTGCAGGATTGTGTTGAAGCACTTTGCCAGCTGAATGATAATGATATTCATGATGCAAACCGCTACAAACAGAAAAAAGCCCGCCAATTCAATAGCAGTGAACTGGCGGACACTTATGTAAGTAGTGTTACTCATGAGTATCAGATAGTCAATATCAATACTGGTGAAGTATCTACGGACATAATACCATAAGCACCTTGAAATTACAATAAAATTTAGGAGGTCATTATGAGATTAGTTAAATATGAAAGCTATATTGTTACTGTAAAATCTGCTTCCTGTCTTCCAGCAGGAGAATATCTGTTATATTTCCAGAATGTGTTTGTTTTTGAAGAAACCTGCAGTTGTGGTCTGGCTATTCTTAATTTTTCTGGAAGCCCTGATGATTCAAGTGTATTCTTCAATTTTTATGCTGATGATGAGATAGCAATCCGTAAATATGAGTAGTGTATCTCAAAAGTCATGTTGCAGCGTTCTGATCAGAGTTGCACGTGCAAAAAAGTGAGATACAAAGGAGGTACTTATGAGTATATCATTAGATCAGGCTTATCAGATCTTCATGGCTGATCGGGAGACTTCCTGTGCTGATAAGACTTTAACTTACTATCGGGAAAACTTAACAGGCTTTTTTACATATGTGTCAGAATGTTTTAACAGGCCTGTTTCTGAGATCAGCTGTGATGAAGTTACAAGGGAACTCTTCCGGAATTATATCTGTTACCTGCGGAAGCGTCCGAAGTTCCAGAACCATCCTTTCCTGGAACCGTCCCAGGAACTGCTTTCGTCTACCAGCATCCGGACATATGCCAGGTCAATTAAGGTATTTGCCAATTTCTGCAAGGATAACGAATACTGTGATGACTTTACTTACAAGGTGAAGCTTCCCAAAGATGACTCCGGCGAGATCATACCGCTTTATCAGTCAGAAGTTCAGCAGATCGACAAGCTGTTTAACCTGAAAACCGAGTTCGGATTGAGAAACTGGTGTATTGTTCACCTGATGCTGGATGCCGGACTGCGCTCATCCGAAGTGATCAACCTGCGGTTCTGTGATCTTATGTTTGATAAAAATATCATCCAGGTATATAAATCTAAGGGATCCAAGACAAGACTTGTGATCCTCTGCCCCCGGCTGAAAGTAAATCTGATGAAGTATTGCGTGATCCATCGCAAGTATACAGCCCTTTCCTCTATGTCTTATGTATTCTTACAAATGAGACAGCAGGAAGCAATCAACTCCAATGTGATCAAGCAGCTCTTTTCTAGGATAAAAAAGAAGTCCGGCATAGATCGGCTTCATCCCCATCTTTGCCGGCATACTTTTGCAACCTCATACATTAAAGGCGGCGGTAACATCGAGATGCTCCGCCTGCTTCTCGGACATACGGATTATAAGGTAACCAGGGTTTATTTGCATCTTGCACAGCAGTCTTCTCTCCTGCATGAAGATATTTACCAGCTTGACCCTGTGTTCTTCAAGCGCTATCAGCAGCATAAAATACTTTT
>OGQO01002174.1_pt1 | contig 15967 bp, 16 predicted proteins | sample 1553241 | NCBI WGS metagenome assembly OGQO01 (sample SAMEA2579933, study PRJEB22360) | human gut metagenome | biome: human gut; feature: human-associated habitat; material: faeces | place: Denmark | collected 2008/2010
CAGCCGACAAAAGAGCCGCCAAGTTGTAGATCGTATCAATATTATATTTTGATACCGTCTCAGCGATCTGCTGCTCGTTCGTGATATCCACGATAGCGGAAGGTCCCGATTCTAACAACTCGCCTTTAGGTTCCGCACCCGGGATATAACCCGCTACTATGTTCCCACCGTAGATACTTCTTAATTTCATGGTTAACTCTGATCCGATCTGACCGGTAGAACCAATTACTAATACATTCTTCATCGCGTTTAATGAGATTTAAGTTTTTTTCCGTCGGCAAAGGTATAGAGAATAAAACAGTTTAGACATGAATTTCTTCTCTTTTTTAGTATTAAAATTCAAAAAAAAAACAGACCTTTGTCTGTCGCTTTGACAACGAAGCTACTACTCACATCTAAATACTAATAAAAAACGAAGTTTTTATGTACGGAAAACTTAAAGAATTCTTGACAAATGAACTTGAAGGCATCAAAGCCGCTGGTTTATACAAGAACGAGCGTATCATTACTACGCCACAGAGAGCCGACATCAAAGTAAATGCCGGAAGTGATGTTTTGAACTTCTGCGCCAACAACTATCTTGGCCTGTCCGATAACCAACGACTGATCAAGGCCGCGAAAGAAGCCATGGATACACACGGTTATGGCATGTCGTCCGTTCGTTTCATCTGTGGAACGCAGGATTTGCACAAGCAATTGGAAGCAGCCATCTCCGACTATTTCAAGACTGAGGACACGATCCTTTACGCCGCATGTTTCGACGCTAACGGTGGTTTGTTCGAGCCATTGTTCGGCGAGGAAGACGCTATCATCTCGGATGCCTTGAACCACGCCTCTATCATCGACGGTGTTCGTTTATGCAAGGCTAAACGTTATCGCTACGCCAACGCCGATATGGCGGACTTGGAGCGTTGCCTACAAGAGGCGCAGGCCCAACGTCACCGTATCATCGCCACGGACGGCGTGTTCTCCATGGACGGCAATGTCGCTCCGATGGACAAGATTTGCGAGCTTGCCGAGAAATATGACGCATTGGTTATGGTGGACGAGTCTCACTCTGCCGGTGTCGTAGGCCCGACGGGTCATGGCGTAGCCGAGCAGTTTGATGTTTACGGACGTGTAGATATCTTCACGGGTACGCTGGGTAAGGCGTTCGGTGGTGCCATGGGTGGCTTCACGACCGGAAAGAAGGAGATTATCGATATGTTACGCCAGCGTTCTCGCCCCTACTTGTTCTCTAACTCCGTGGCTCCGGCCATCGTAGGCGCAAGCTTGGAGATGTTCAAGATGTTGAAGGAAAGCGACGCTTTACATACGAAATTAATGAACAACGTAAGTTACTTCCGCGACAAGATGCTGGCAGCCGGTTTCGATATCAAGCCGACTCAATCCGCTATCTGCGCTGTTATGTTGTACGACGCTAAGTTGTCTCAAGATTTCGCCGCCAAGATGCAGGAAGAGGGTATTTACGTAACCGGTTTTTATTACCCGGTAGTACCGAAGGGACAAGCTCGTATCCGTGTACAATTGTCCGCCGGCCACGAGACTGAGCATCTGGACAAGGCTATCGCCGCGTTTATCAAGGTAGGAAAAGAGCTAGGCGTTATCAAATAACACCTCTCTCATTCATCATACAAGGCCACATCCGGGCAAGATGATCTGGATGTGGCTTTTTAATCACTAAGAACAATCATGCAACTCAGTAACTACCATAGTCATTGTACTTTTTGTGATGGAAGAAGTATTCCGGAGGATTTCGTGAGATTCGCCATAACACACGGGTTCCGTGCGTACGGTTTTTCCTCCCACTCGCCGCTTCCGTTCGAGACCTTCTGGAATATGTCTAAAGACGATATGCCGGAGTATCTGCAAGAGATAAAACGACTGAAACAGAAATACAGCGATCAACTAGAAATATATGCCGGTCTGGAGATTGATTATCTGGACGAGACCTATAACGCCTCGATCCCCTATTTCCAAGAGTTGCCTTTGGACTACCGGATCGGTTCCATCCATTTCTTGCCCGTATCAGAGCGTCTGGTCGAAGAGAACATGGTCTGTATAGACGGCTCATTCAGGGAATACGCCCACTCCGTGGAGCGTCATTTCGAGGGAGATGTCCGGTTGCTTATCAAGCGTTTCTTCGATACCACGATGAAAATGATAGAGGCCGGAGGCATCGATATCGTCGGGCATATGGATAAGATCTATATGAACGGACAGAAGTACGAGATCTTCAATTTTGAGGAGGATTGGTATCGGAAGCCTTTTGAGGCTTGTCTGGATCTGGTTCAGGAGAAAGGATTGATGGTAGAGGTCAACACCAAGAACTGGACCAAGAAAAAAGAGCTTTACCCCCGTGTGGAATACCTATCACGGATGCGGGAAATGAATATCCCTGTCATGGTGAACTCCGATTGCCATTATCCGGATTTGGTGAACGACGGTCGCAAGGAGGCTTTCAAGTTGCTGAAGCAAGCCGGCTTCAAGTCCACCCGTGAGCTCGTGAAAGGCAAATGGCAAGATATCGCCCTCTAGGATTTATTTTTCCGCTTATACAGGAAGGATTGCCAACGTTCCTCAGCGCTCCCTTGACGAAACATGTCATAACGTGCCATCGTAAAGAACAGATCCGATAAACGATTCACGAACGCCATGATCCCGGCAGGAACCGGGTCTTTCCGATTCAATGTCCACAAGCGGCGTTCGGCCCTGCGAGTGATCGTACGGGCCAATTGGAGGTGCGCCGAAACAGGTGTGCCTCCCGGAAGGATAAAATACCCGTTATCCTCCATCTGGGCGGATAGATCATCGATATGGGACTCACAAAAGACGGCCAAATCATCGGGGAGCGGATTCGGATTCTTATCACGGATCGCCGATGGTGTCGCCACATGAGACATCACGGCCATCATCTCACGCTGTATCCTACCCAGCAACACCTGCCATTCATGATCGGGAGGCAGCAACGTACGGACAATGCCGATCTCGGCGTTCAACTCATCCAACGTCCCATTCGCCTCAATACGGATGTCATCCTTATCGACACGCTCACCGCCATGTATGCCGGTTTTTCCTTTATCTCCTCCACGGGTATATATTCTCATAGGATACTCATTTTAGGACTTATGAAAAAAGACTACCGTATTCCGGTGATAAACACTATAGTATTCATTTCCAAACACTACTGTATTTATCCACGAATACTATAGTGTTCTCACACGAACACAGTAGTCTTTCCTATTCGTTAATCAAAGAAGTGCTTAAACTTACTGAAGATTTTCTCTTTCATCGTCTTATTAGGCTGGAAGTTCGGTGAATTCTCCAATCCGTTCAGCGTCTCTTTCTCCGTAGACGACAAAGTCTCGGGGATATATACACTCACGTTCACCAACAGATCGCCCGTACCATAACTATTGATGGAAGGAAGTCCTTTATTACGCAAACGAAGCACCTTACCCGGCTGTGTACCCGGCTCGATCTTCAATTTCGCCTTTCCGTCGATGGTTGGGACCTCTACCGTGGCTCCCAAGGCTGCTTGCGGAACACTCAATAGCAGGTTGTATAACAGATCGTTCTCATCACGAATCAACTCCGGATGCGGTTCCTCCTCGATAAGGATCAATAAGTCGCCGTTGATTCCACCATGTCGTGCGGCGTTGCCTTTACCATTCATGGAGAGCTGCATGCCCTCGGCTACACCGGCAGGGATATTGATCGTGATAATCTCATCGTCGCGAACGACGCCCTCACCGTTACACTCCGTACATTTCTTGACAACGATCTTGCCCTCGCCACCACAAGTAGGACAAGTCGTCTGCGTCTGCATCTGCCCAAGGATCGTGTTGGCGATACGGGTAACGACACCGCTACCTTTACACGTATCACACGTCTTCACACCCTCCGAGCCTTCCGCCCCGCTACCGTGACAATGCGAACAAGGCACATACTTCTTCACCTTGATCTTCTTTTCCACGCCGTTAGCGATCTCTTTCAGGTTCAGCTTCACCTTCACACGCAAGTCCGATCCACGGTTCACCCGGCGTCCTCCACGAGAACCGCCGAAACCACCGAAGCCACCAAAACCGCCAAAATGTCCACCAAAGATGTCACCGAACTGGGAGAAGATATCCTCCATGGACATACCACCACCGAAGCCGCCACCTTGTGAAGCCCCGCCGACACCCGCATGGCCGAATTGGTCATAACGCTGACGCTTTTGCGGATCGCTCAACACGTCGTATGCCTCTGCCGCCTCCTTAAAGTTCTCCTCCGCTTGCTTATCGCCCGGGTTCTTATCCGGGTGGAATTGTATCGCCTTCTTACGGTACGCTTTCTTTATCTCATCCGCCGAAGCATTCTTCTCAACGCCCAGCACTTCATAGTAATCCCTTTTAGCCATCCTTGTATTTGTTATTTGCCGATTTTCCGATTATTCTCCCACTACTACTTTAGCGTGACGTATTACCTTGTCAAATAAGGTATATCCAGTTTGTACGCAATCCAATACCTTGCCCTTCATGTCCGGTTCCGGAGCGGGAATCGTAGCGATAGCCTCAAACTCCTCCGTGTTGAACGGCTTGCCTATGGCCTCGATCGGCTTTACGCCCTGCTGAGACAGATAGCCCATGAACTTACCGAAAATCAAGTCCACGCCTTCTTTAACGGCCTCTACATCCTCAGCCGTGCGGACGTTCTGCAAAGCACGCTCGAAATCGTCGATAATAGGAAGAAGGTTCTTTAACGCACCCTCGCCGCCAGTCTTGATCAAATCGGCCTTCTCACGCATCGTACGTTTACGGTAATTGTCAAACTCCGCCATCAAGCGCAGGTGGGAATCGTTCAATTCGTTATATTTCTTTTGCAAGGCTTCCACCTCGCCCGACACATTGTCAGAGCCGGCAGTTTCATCTGCCGCATTTGACTGTTCTTCCTGCAAATTTGTCGCTTCCTCATTATTCACGTTTTCGTTTTTTGAAGCGTTTTCTTTTTTCTCGTTTGGATTCATCTTGCTCATAATCTATCTGATTTTTTTCATTACTAACTAATTGTAAGCGAAATACGGTACCACATAAATACCCTTAAAAAGTATATACACAGCATCCATATCAAGTTCATACACTATTATAGCAGCAAATATATTGCCAACTATTCCACCACATCAAAAATATCTTTACCTTTGCCTATGTTTTAAACGAAACAGGTATTTTTAGAGTAAATAAAATTCCAGAATATGATGAGAAGTGTGATTTTATCAACGTTACTATTAGTATTGGCGGTCTGTACGGTTTCCGCCCAAAACAGGAATACATCCATCTGCCGACTAGGCTTCACATACGATATCAGCCAGAGCAAGAACTGGGGAAACAACAAGCCGGTCATTAAAAGCGTCATCCCTTATTCATCCGCCGAGCAAGCAGGTATTAAGAAATACGACGTGATCGAGGAGATCAACGGTGTACCTGTGACGGAAATATCTGTCGATGAGATCCCACAACTGCTGAATCCCGCCGGAAGAAACGATGTCCTATTGACTATCAGCAACCTTTCCTCTCCTTCTAAACAAGTATTAGTAAAGAAGGACTGCAAGAAAAGTAACGCCATCACGGAAGACCAGCTGGCGTCCGCCTATGCGATGTATAGCTTGGAGACAACCAATGAGCAAGAATTCGTATGCCCGTTCAAGACTACCGTCACATCCGACGGCGTAGATTTCGGTAACTTCAAGACATTCGCCTTCTCGACCATCGACGAGAATAACCGTAAACTGGAAACGGTCATCAACGAATGCATCGAGAACGAGTTGACCAAAAAAGGACTTACGGTTGATATCGCGAAGCCGGATTTATTGATACAGACTTTCTATTTCTTCGATAAGAACCCGAACTATCTGGGAGCGAATAAAGTATTGGTAGAAAAAGAACCGACTTACCGGTACAACTTCTCGCACAGTAAGATGGAGAAATTCCCGTTCTTGAATTACGCCGCCGCCGAAGCGGAAGCCGAATATCTGTTGCAATTCGGTATCCGTATCATCGATCAAAAAGATATCCCCGGACGTGTACTCTGGGAATGTGAGGCGAACGAGTTGCTGGAAGACTCTTATCGTTTAGACGAATACGCCCGGGTGCATGTCCCGTTGATGTGTATGCAATACCCATACACGAAATACGGACGTAACGTACCGTTCAAGGTGAGCAAGAAGACCTATAATTATACGGGGATCAGCTACGATATCGATAAATTGGATCAAGTGGTTGACGTAGATCGTAACTCTCCCGCTTATGCGGCAGGCATCCGTCCCCGTGACATTATAGAAAAGATCGGCCGCCATAAGATGGATCATTCGGCAGAGGAGTTCTCATCCGCCTACAAACGCTTTATCACGAACACGATGCAATATCGTGATCCGAAGACGATGTTTACGGACGCGAACGGTTTCAAATATTGCATGTTTTGGGACGTATTCAAATATCCCCAAATAGCGGATGCGTCGCAAAGCTCCGATTACTTGCCGGCGTTCTCTTATTTATACTATTTCGCCCCTTATATTAATCCGTCCGGCAACAACGCCTGTACATTTAATATAAAGCGTGGCAAGACAAAATTAGAAGTAATTATCCGTCCTACCATTCGCTCTGAAGTGACGGTAGAGATCAAATAAAGATTTTACAAACACGTGATATATCCACAAAATTTTGAACAAAAGACGGGCTTTGATAAGATCCGTCACTTAATCACAGAAAAATGTTTAAGCCCGCTCGGGGAAGAGCGGGTAGCGGAGATGGGATTCTCCGCCGATTTCGAGGTCGTATCCAAGCGATTGGAACAAACCGATGAGTTTATCCGTATCCTACACGGAGACACGGAATTCCCCGCCAGTTATTTCTTCGACGTGCGCTATTCCTTGAAACGGATTCGGCCGGAAGGTACTTGGCTGGATGAACGGGAGTTATTCGACCTCAAACGTTCCCTGCAAACGATCAATGACATCGTACGCTTCTTCAAGCCTATGGACGATGAGGAAATCAAGTATCCGGCCTTGACTGAATTGGCGGGAGATATCTTTGTCTTCCCCCAATTGATTGGAAAGATCGATAGCATCCTCGATAAATTCGGCAAGGTCAAGGACAGTGCTTCCTCCACCCTATCGCAAATCCGCAGGGAGATAACGATCACGATGAGCGGTATATCCCGCAGCCTGCAATCCATCCTCCGTGCGGCACAATCGGACGGGGTTGTCGATAAGGACGTGACACCGACCATGCGCGACGGTCGTTTGATGATCCCGGTAGCCCCGGCCTTCAAACGAAAGATAAAAGGCATCGTACATGATGAGTCCGCCAGTGGCAAGACGGTCTTTATAGAGCCGGAGGTGGTCGTGGAAGCGAATAACCGCATCCGGGAACTGGAAGGGGAAGAACGCCGGGAAATCATTAAGATACTGACGGAATTCACGAACGTGATCCGTCCTTTAGCTCCGGATATCCTACAATCTTACGAGTTTCTTGCCGACATTGACTTCATTCGTGCGAAAGCGTTATTCGCGGAGCAAGTCAAGGCGATCAAGCCGATCGTGGAGGATAAGCGACAAATGGATTGGGCACGTGCCGTGCATCCGCTCTTATTCCTGTCTTTACAGAAACAGGGCAAGCAGGTAGTTCCCCTCGATATCGAGCTGACCGAGGGAAAACGGATCTTGATCATATCCGGTCCGAACGCCGGTGGTAAATCCGTTTGCCTGAAAACGGTCGGATTACTTCAATACATGTTGCAATGTGGTTTATTGATTCCTTTGCATGAGCGATCAAGAACCGGGATCTTCGAGCATATATTCATCGATATAGGCGATGAGCAAAGCATCGAGAACGATTTGAGTACCTACAGTTCCCACCTTACCAACATGAAGTATTTCGTGAAGAATTGTAACGAGCGGACCATTATCCTAATCGATGAGTTCGGTAGCGGTACGGAACCCCAGATTGGCGGCGCTATCGCCGAGGCTTTATTGGATCGCTTCAACCGGAATCATAGCTTTGGGGTAATCACGACCCACTACCAGAATTTGAAGCATTTCGCCGAGGATACGGAGGGTATCGTAAACGGTGCCATGTTGTACGACCGCCATTTGATGCAGCCCTTGTTCAAGCTTTCTATCGGAAATCCGGGTAGCTCGTTCGCCGTAGAGATCGCACGCAAGATCGGTCTGCCCGAGGACGTGATAGCCGACGCTTCTGCGAACGTCGGAGCGGATTATATCAATATGGACAAATACCTGCAAGATATCGTACGCGATAAACGGTACTGGGAAAGCAAACGGCAGAATATCCGTCAGCAGGAGAAAAAACTGGAAGATGTCACTTCCCGTTATGAACAAGACTTGGAAGCCGTAAACAAGCAACGGAAAGAGATCATCCGGGAGGCAAAGGCCGAGGCCCAACGTATTCTAGCGGAGGCTAACGCCAAGATCGAGAATACCGTTCGTGAGATCAAGGAGGCCCAAGCGGAAAAAGAACAGACCAAACTGGCCCGCAAAGCCTTGGAAGAGTTCAAGAACTCCGTAATGGCGACCGAAGAAGAAGACGATAAGATCGCACGCAAGATGGCGAAGCTCAAGGAACGGAACGAACGGAAGAAACAGAAACAAAAAGTGACGGCCCAGCCAATATTTAATAAAGAGGTGATAGAGGTCGGTGACAATGTACGCCTTAAAGGGCAGGTTTCCGCCGGAACCGTTATGGAACTACAAGGAAAGCAGGCCGTAGTAGCATTCGGGATGATCAAAAGCACGGTTAAGCTGGAGCAGTTGGAAAAGGTAAGCAAAGGCCAGATCAAACGGGAAATCCAGAAAAGCACGTTCGTCAGCTCCCAGACCACTGACAATATGCATGAGAAGAAGATAAACTTTAAGCAAGAAATCGATGTGAGAGGAATGAGGGGCGATGAGGCATTGCAAAGCGTGACCTATTTTATCGACGACGCCATTCAAGTCGGGGCAGGCAAGGTTCGCATCTTGCATGGAACCGGTACGGGTATCTTACGTCAGCTAATCCGGGATTATCTGCGCACGGTTCCCGGTGTCCGTCGTTTTCAAGACGAGCATGTGCAGTTCGGAGGCGCCGGCATCACCGTTGTTGAATTCGATTAAAAAGAGATCCTTATTATGAGACGGAATGAATATACACACAGGAGAAGACATATATCCAACCGGCATTTATCGGACAAGTATTATTACGCCGGCGAACATGAGACAGCAACCGGCATCCGTCTCACGCAATACAACGAACAATCTTTGCATACGAAAGAGGTGCGGATAACCGACACCTCTTTCAGCAAACTATCCGACTCGGATCAGATCAATTGGTTCGAGGTTAGCGGATTGACCAATGCGGATGCCATTACCCGTATCGTAAAAGATTTCGGACTGCATAATCTGGACGCTAAGGATATCTTGACTCCCCAACACGTGGTCAAGGTAGAGGAATACAAAGGACGAATGCTTATCGTATTAAACTCCTGCTATTACGATGTCAATAACGAGATGCGGTCTGAGCACATCAGTATACTGGTAGCGAACAATACGGTTATCACTTTTACGGAAAGCAACAACCCCGTATTCGAGGCCGCTCATAAAGCGCTACTATCCAACATGCTGAACATCCGGAAAAAAGGCAGTGGATTGCTGCTCGCTTTCCTTCTAAACACGATCATAGCGAATTTAGTAGAATCCGCCTCAAAGGTAGAAGAGATACTAGAGGATATAGAAGAGACTTTGCTCGATCCTAAGAACGATCAGGGTAATATGGGTTCCCTAATCCAACAACACCGCCATGAGTACATGATTATCCGTAAGAATAGCCAACCGCTGAAAGATCAATTCTCAAAACTATTACGAACAGAGAACGGGATTATCACCCCGGATATCCTGCCGATCTATAATGACCTGCAAGACCAACTCCAATTCGTTATCCAAACAACGGAAAGCTGCCGGGAAATCACCTCTTCCCTTGTCGATCTTTATATATCCAATAACGATCTTAGGATGAACGCCATCATGAAACGGCTGACGATTGTCTCCACCCTTTTCATCCCTTTGACATTCTTGGTGGGCGTATGGGGTATGAACTTCAAGATAATGCCGGAATTGGATTGGCGTTACGGTTATTTCATAGCTTGGGCCGTCATGATAGTTACCGGAGTATTGACTTGGCTATATATGAAACGAAAGGATTGGTATTAAAACCAATCCTTACGATCTGAAGAATTTCTTCCTATACTTATAAAAAGTATTCTTAGAGACGTTGAAATGCTCGCAAATCGATCCTACCGATTCTCCCCGCTCCAACATGTTCATGATCTCCCCCTTATGGGCGTCTAAGAAGAACAACTTGGATTCCGAGCCTTTAGGACGTCCCAACCGCTTTCCCGTACTTTTCACCTGTTCCAAGGCGTCTTTTGTACGTATGGAAACCAGACTGTGATCAATCTCGTCTACTTGCTTGAAGACATTAATCATCAATTGGCGATCCATCCGGTCATCGAATATATAACGGTCGTTTATACAATAGACCGTCACGTCCTTCTCCATGCAAACGGTAAGTATCCCCATCAACTCATATAAGGTAAGACACAAACGGGTAATATCCGATACGATCAAGGCATCCCCTTTCTTCAAGCGTTCGAGAACAAGTTTTAACTTTGGTCCCGGCTGTTTCGCTTTCTCTCCGGATACTTCCATGACCCATTTATCCACATGGATATCTTTGGCCGCGGCAAAAGAAGAGATCTCTTCCCTTTGAATATCCAAGTGTTGCCGGTCCGTAGCCACATTTAAATACGCTATCGTCATAAATTTCACTAATTGTTTCTAGCGTGAAGGTACAAAAAGAATGAGTATATCTTCAAGATTATGGGATGTTTAACGCTTTATTTCGTACATTTGCGTTTATATTCATATATTATGATAACACATATACGAGTAGCTAGCCAACAATTGGAACAACCCCGATTCGAGTCCCCGAAAGAGTTGGTCTCTTGGATGGGCGCTATCCAGGCACAGGAGTATGAGATGGCCAAATGGGCGATCGGTATTCGCTTGAGATCCTCTTCCCTTGAAAAGGTAAATGAGGCTTTGTACAAAGGTGATATTCTACGTACCCATGTGATGCGTCCTACTTGGCATTTCGTGGCCGCCGAGGATATCCGTTGGATGCTTATGCTATCTTCCGAGCGTATCAAGGCTGCCGTTATGTCGTACGCCAAGGGACATTTCGGGAAGATAGAAAAAACGCTGTTCACAAGATGCCTAGATCAAATCGGAAAGATACTGGAAGGATACGAAAGCCTGACCAAACAAGAAGTAACGGCGGAATTGCAAAAATCCGGGATTTTGCCCACCATAGATCACGTAAACCTTTTCCTTACATGGGGTGAGGTGGAAGGCATCGTCTGTAGCGGGATCGATAAAGGAAAGAAAACGACTTACGCCTTATTGGACGAACGTGTCCCTCCTACTCGTGAACTTTGCAGGGAAGAGGCTCTGGCGAGATTGGCATCCAGATATTTTCAAAGCCACTCCCCTGCCCAGTTACAGGATTTTGTTTGGTGGTCCGGGCTAACCGCTACCGAGTGTAGGCTCGCTATCAATCTGATCAAGACGGAGTTAATAACCGAGACGTTCGATTTCATCCACCAATCATGGAAAGGAAAAAATGAGAGCAAACCTGTACTGCGTCTCCTCCCCGCCTTCGATGAATACTTGATCAGTTACAAAAACCGCACGGACGTATTGCCGCTAGAACATCATCCAAAAGCGTTCAACCGATTCGGTACCTTCTACCCAGTTATCTTGTATAACGGAAAGATAATAGGTAATTGGAGCCGCTCCATTAAAAAAAACACCATTCAAATAGAAATGGACTTTTTCGAGAAGAAGCCCCGCATTCCAGTGAAATTAATCCAGCAGGCCGAAGCGCAGATAGACGCTTTTTATAGAGGCTTATTGTACCGCCCAGCGCTTCAATGTCGGGAAAAATAATTTCATATTCGCTACGGCCTCCTCTTTCGTATAATGAAGGTCCGCATCTTTATTGAACTCATCGACAAACTGGACACAATGATCGATCATCTGATCCATCGTACAGTCCATCGTGAAGGCCCCGTCCTTATAACAATAGCAACAATATTCCTCATTCTTGCTTCCGTCATGGTTCGTTCCTAACTCCTCATTCTTTTGCAGCGGCATACCGCAGCTTTGGCAAAATTTTGTTTCCATACTAATTTATTTTATAGGTATATAAATCTTTGTCACTTGCGTATCGTCATCCTCTTCCGAATAACTCACATATTCCTCAAACGCCATTCCATGCCGTTTGGTATAATTGAAATCTATATTTATAGTATTATATAGTTCTTGTAATCCCGCATAACTACCTTTTAAGGTATAAACCGCATATTTTCCTTTCTGCAAACGAATCGTACCGAACATCCCTGATGGAATAATCTCCTTCCCGACCGAAGCGCAAGCGTAAAAACGACATTGGTCCGGATGAGTGACGTTCGGGTCATCAAAACTTAGACCAATAAAGCGGGTGTCCTCTGATAACGCTTGATTCTCTTTTAAGAATCCGATCAACAGATTCCATGCCTCCTCATAGGGTTCCGCCTCACCATATTTTCCAAAAATCCGGATATAAACCAAATCTAAATCATCTACCTCACAAACCTCAACTTCAAGATCGTGTGGATTACTCCACTTCTCGGTCTCTTCTCTCAGACGTGCTCGCAACTTATCCATATAAGCTTTCGGAGATACGCTGAATTGTTTCTTGAACGCTTTCGAGAAAGATTGGGGGTTATCATAGCCTACCCGACTCGCTAGATCTGCCAGACTCATATCTTCCGTATGCATATATAGAACCGCTCGCTCTACACGTTGCCTTGCCACATAAGCATATAATGACTCATTCAAGGCTCCTTTCATAATACGTAGTAGCTGCCGCTCGGACACGTTTACCTGCCCGGCTATTATATCCAGTCGTAAAGGGAGATGCAAATTCGCATTGATATAATCAATTACTTGATTGATTTTCCGTTGATATATGTTTTCCGTATCAGGCTTCATCCTATAGATTCTTATGATGACAAAAATACATAATCCCAACAGACTGACAATTGTCCAATCTCGCCAATTTGAGATTTCCCCTATATTTATTTAAAAGCCATCAACTTCAAGATTCTATAGATTGTAAAATCAGTAATTCTGTTACACTTATCAGTAATTGGTATACAAAAGTAATGGAATATCTTAAATAATTTTGTGATATGGATAAAATCAAGAAAACAAATATGAATATAAAGAAAATAACCATTGCCATGTTGATCACATTAATCTCCATTGGCAATATAAACGCACAAGAAATGAAAACTGAAATTCCAAAAATTAGCGAATTCCCTACAGGAAATGAAAACACCGGGTTTGAACAATATTTCTCGGGGAAGTCTTGGCTAGCGCCATTAACAAGCAATAAGGATTTAAACGTACCAATGTTTAACGTAACGTTTGAACCTAACTGCCGAAACAACTGGCACACGCATACAGGAGGGCAGATACTCATCGCCGTAGGTGGTGTGGGTTATTATCAAGAACGAGGTAAAAGCGCCCGTCGTTTACTATCCGGGGATGTTGTCGAAATCGCACCAAACATAGAGCATTGGCACGGCGCCTCACCGGACAGTTGGTTTTCGCATATCGCCGTAGAATGTAATCCCCAAACCAATAAAAACACTTGGCTTGAGCCGGTAAGTGATGAGGAATATGGGAAGGCCGTAAATGATAAGTAGTAGATTTTCCTTATCGTTTACACAAACCGAGCCTAAAAGACACTCCGGTTTCCCCTAGAAGAAACTGCAGTTTCTATCCTAGCGGGAAACTGTAGTTTCCTAAGAAAGAAATACAAAGAAACTGTAATATGCTAGTAAACAGAATATTGAATAATATATTCTCATCCTATGCCCTGTATATAAGACATTCTTCTCGCAAAATTCAATCCGTGCAATTAATATCATTAACAGATTCATTCGCAGACTTTTGTGATTTTATAAATATATCACGGTACTCATCAAGTAAGTTAATGTCCTGCAAATCATTAACGCCTAAAATCTCACGGATTAAATCCGCCTTGCCTGCTTCTATCTCCACTTTCGGTATCATATATCTTAATTTAGATTAATAAATAAAATCATCTGTTTGGTGTTTTAAACAGACATCGTCACCCTTTTGTTTATACAAAATTTAAATTTAACACAACAAATTTTACAGTATCCGAAATTTATCCCCTTAACTTAATCAACCAATAAGGATAGTCAAATCCCTTTCTAAATTGTTATTCACTAACAAGGATATTTCAAAATCAAAAAATCAATCTTATGGAGAAAAATATTTTCTGGTTAGAAAATGACCAACTCAAAGAGATAGCCAGTTCATTTCGGGAAAAGGTTGAAGAGGGATTAAAACATGAAAATGCGGAGATACAATGCATACCGACTTTTATCTCTCCCAAAACCTCTGATATTAATGGAAAAGCATTGGTTCTCGATTTAGGAGGAACCAACTATAGAGTAGCGACCGTCGATCTTGGACAAGGATCACCAACCATCCATCCCAACAATGGGTGGAAAAAAGACATGTCGATCATGAAATCACCGGGATATACTCGTGAGGAGCTATTTAAAGAATTAGCCGATATGATTGTCGGGATAAAACGGGATGAGGAAATGCCAATCGGCTATTGTTTTTCTTATCCAGCAGAATCCGTACTCAGTGGAGACGCCAAATTGTTACGTTGGACAAAAGGAGTCGACATTAAAGAAATGGTAGGGCAATTAGTTGGCAAACCACTTCTCGACTACCTAAACGAACATTGTAAAATCAAATTTACAGGTATTAAAGTATTAAACGATACTATCGCCAGCTTGTTTGCCGGCCTAACCGACAATAGCTATGACGCCTATATCGGTCTGATCGTAGGAACAGGCACCAACATGGCCACTTTCATTCCGGCAGATAAAATAAAGAAATTAGATCCGAGCTATAATATACAAGGCTTAGTCCCTGTCAACCTAGAGTCGGGCAACTTCCATCCTCCATTCCTCACGACAGTCGATGATACGGTTGACGCCATTTCAGGCAGCCTTGGAAAACAGCGGTTTGAGAAAGCGGTTTCGGGTATGTATCTAGGCGATATATTGAAAGCGGCTTTCCCTTTGGATGAGTTTGAGAATAAATTCGATGCCCAAAAATTGACCGCTATCATGAACTATCCGGATATTCACAAGGACGTATATGTAGATGTAGCTCATTGGATCTACAACAGATCAGCACAATTAGTCGCCGCATCGCTACTGGGCCTTATTCAGTTACTGAGATCATATAATAAAGATATACAAAAAATCTGTCTAGTAGCCGAAGGCAGTCTATTTTGGAGCGAGAATAGAAAAGATAAAAACTATAACATTCTTGTTCTGGAGAAATTACAAGAACTCCTTAATGAATCCGCATTAGCGGATGTCGAAATCCATATCAACAATATGAATAACGCAAACTTGATAGGAACAGGTATAGCGGCGCTCTCTTGAAATCAATATGAATGAAGTGAATCTTGAACTATAAAATTACGTTTTTCAAAATAAATAGAAAGTGCGGGTATTCTTTACATACGATACCCGCACTACTTTTTCCGCAGAAAAATGATTGTATAATTCACTCATAGCGCATCGCACAAATGGATTCAGCCCCAGAGGATGAAATATAACCGCAATCATATCAATATTAGCTAGTGGTTTGGATTGGATATCGTAATCAATAGAGAATACCGAAATTTTCCGTCTTATTGATAGCTTCGATCGCATTATCTACATTTAGCTTTGCCAATATATTCTTTCGGTGATTATTTACCGTATAAATACT
>OGQO01002182.1_pt1 | contig 15927 bp, 14 predicted proteins | sample 1553241 | NCBI WGS metagenome assembly OGQO01 (sample SAMEA2579933, study PRJEB22360) | human gut metagenome | biome: human gut; feature: human-associated habitat; material: faeces | place: Denmark | collected 2008/2010
CACATCTGGAGGGGTTGCTGTCGTCAATGGGGAGTCGCTCCTCGCGCAGCGGCTCGCTGAATGGTGTGGGTCCACGCAGTATCGGCTTAGAGCCGTATTGCTCGCGCGCCACGTATGCGGCGAGGCTGAAGATGTCGGAGGGGTCTCCCTCGTTCATCGGAGGTGAGGCAGCGGCGCGAATCAGCGTCACTCCGTAGACGCCGATCCCGAGAGTCATCATGCCTGCCATCCACAGGGCCATGTAGAGGCGCCGGCATCCCCGAAGGGATGCGAGCCATTGCAGCAGGATGAAGAGCGCCATGAGCAGCAGGCAGAAAGCCACGACTCCGGAATAATAGGGCAGCCCGAGGATGTTGACACACAAAAGCTCCATAGCCCCCGCGAGACGGAAGAGGCCCGGCATCACCAGGCCAAGGATCAGGGCGATGGCAATGAACGCCACCGCCAGGGCCATGACGACGCCCCGGGGCGACCGTCGGTCGCCCCGCCGGGTATAGACATATATGAGCGCCAGTGCCGGGATGACCAGAAGGTTGAGCAGATGGACACCGATGGAGAGCCCCGTGAGATAGGCGATAAGGATCAGCAGCCGGCTTCGCGCAGGTCCGGGAGAGGCATCCCTCCATCGGATCATAAGCCAGACGCACAGCGCCGTGAGGAGCAGCGACATGGCATAGACCTCGGCCTCCACAGCCGAAAACCACACGGAGTCGCACCAGGCAAACGACATCGCGCCACCGAAGGCGCCCAGGGCCCCCAGCATCACGCGCCGGCGCGATGCGGCCACGCCGGGCAGCTGTCTCGCCGCATAGAATATCATCCGGAACAGGAGCATGACGGCGAGGGCCGTCATCAGTCCGCTGGCGGCATTGATCAGCAGGGCCTCCCTTCCGGGGGGGGCAAACATGGTGGCGACCCGCATGGCCAGCGACCAGAACGGATTGCCGGGAGGATGGCCGATCTGGAGCGAGGCGGCGGTGACCACGTATTCCGGACAGTCCCAATATGACGCGCCGCGCTCCATGGTGAGCCAGTAGACCACCAGGGCACATATCAGCGTGGCCCACGAGCCGAAGCGCGTGAGGGTGCGCGTCAAAGCGGTTATAGACGATGTGCTGATCATAATACAGGCTTCAAAATTACAAAAAATGTATGAAACAGTAAAAAAAGGAAGAAGGCTTGTCTCACCGACACGCCTTCACTCACGCTCATTAATTCTTTACAATGATATTGATCAAATAACTATTAACATCATTCAGCTTATTATCAACATAAAGCATTTCGCAATCCTACGCTTTCACAAGCGGGGTGATATCGGTAAATAATGGTTAATAAAGCCTTGTACGCGTAAAACAGGCGCCACGATGGCGTCGGCTGCATTTACACGCTGCAAAATTAAGGAAAAGCAAAATAAATTCCAATATTAAATGCATCATAAGAAAAATATTCCATAAGAAAGCCATATGCCGGGATATAATTCCATTGTCATAATGATATAAGTAGCCGCACAGAAAAATAATCTTTCAGAGGGCAAGACGCCCCCGCGCAGCCTCTTCCTGCGAGAAGACGGAGGGAGTGAAGCCGGTTAAGCCACAAAACAAGAGGGCGTCCTTATCCGTTATTTTTGTGAGATTTTGTGGTTAGCGGCAAAATAAGTAATTTTGCATAATCAACCACATCCACATGGAAAATGGAAATTGAAAACGGCAGAGACAAGAGCAGCAAGACGATAGAGGAAGCCACCTCCTCGGAGTATAAATACGGGTTTACCAGCGACATAGAGACCGACATAGTGCCGCCGGGGCTTAATGAGGACGTGATACGCCTGATATCACGCACCAAAGGGGAGCCGGAATGGCTTCTCGAATTCCGCCTCAAGGCCTACCGCTACTGGCTGACGCTCCCCATGCCGCGCTGGGCTCACCTGCGCATTCCCGACATAGACTTCCAGGCCATCAGTTACTACGCGGCCCCCAGGAAGAAGGAGCTGAAAAACAGCCTCGACGAGGTTGACCCGGAGCTGGTGAAGACCTTCAACAAGCTGGGAATATCGCTGGAGGAGCAAAAGCAGCTTGCCGGCGTGGCCGTCGATGCCGTGATGGACTCCGTCAGCGTCAAGACCACCCACCGCGAGAAGCTCGCCGAGCTGGGAGTGATCTTCTGCTCCTTCTCGGAGGCGGTGAAGGATTATCCCGACCTGGTGAGGAAATACCTCGGCACGGTGGTGGGCTACCGCGACAATTTCTTCGCGGCGCTCAACAGCGCGGTCTTCTCCGACGGCTCGTTTGTATATATCCCCAAGGGTGTCAGGTGTCCGATGGAGCTCAGCACGTATTTCCGCATCAACGCCTCCGGCACGGGGCAGTTCGAGCGCACGCTGATAGTGGCCGACGACGACGCCTTCGTAAGCTATCTGGAGGGGTGCACGGCGCCGATGCGCGACGAGAACCAGCTTCACGCCGCCATCGTGGAAATCATAGCCGAAGACCGCGCCGAGGTGAAATACAGCACCGTACAGAACTGGTATGCCGGCGACAGGGACGGCAAGGGGGGCATCTACAACTTCGTGACCAAACGCGGCCTCTGCCGCGGCCACCGCTCAAAGATATCGTGGACCCAGGTGGAGACCGGCTCGGCCATCACCTGGAAATATCCCTCGTGCGTGCTCAAGGGCGACGAGAGCGTGGGTGAGTTCTACTCGGTGGCAGTGACCAACAACTACCAGCAGGCCGACACTGGCACGAAGATGATACACCTCGGGAAAAACAGCCGCAGCACCATAGTGAGCAAAGGCATCTCCGCCGGGCAGTCGGAGAATTCCTACCGCGGTCTGGTGAGGGTGGCGCGCGACGCCACAGGGTGCCGCAACTTCACCCAGTGTGACTCCCTGCTGATGGGCGACCGCTGCGGCGCCCACACGTTCCCCTACATCGACGTGCAGAACTCCACGTCCACTCTCGAGCATGAGGCCACCACATCGAAAATCAACGAGATGCAGCTGTTCTACTGCCGCCAGCGCGGCATCCCGGCCGAGGAGGCCGTGGCCCTCATCGTCAACGGCTACGCCAAGGAGGTGATGAACAAGCTCCCCATGGAGTTTGCCGTCGAGGCCCAGAAGCTGCTTCAGGTGACGCTGGAGGGCTCGGTGGGGTAACCATCCATTCACTCAACAGCCAATGATAGAAAGAATAGTAATAATCGACGGCGTTGACCCCCAGACGTTTTATGGAGTCAACAATACGAACATCAGCCTTATCCGCAATCTCTTTCCCAAGCTGCGCATGGCGGCAAGGGGCAACGTGATAAAGGTGATAGGCGAAGACAACGAGACGGCCGAGTTCGAGCGCAAGGTCAAGGAGATCGAGCGCTACGCGGCCACCTACAACAAACTCAGCGAAGACGTGATCATCGACATCGTGAAGGGCGAGCCTCCTAAGGCCGTCAACTCCGACGGGGTGATCATCTTCGGGCAGACGGGACGCCCGATCGCACCGCGCAACGCCAATCAGGCGAAGATGGTGAGGAGCTTCGCCGAAAACGACCTCACATTCGCGCTCGGCCCGGCCGGCACCGGAAAGACATATATCGCCATAGCCCTTGCCGTGGCGGCCCTGAAAAACAAGGCCTGCAAGCGCATCATCCTGTCGCGCCCGGCCGTGGAGGCCGGCGAGAAGCTCGGCTTCCTGCCAGGCGACATGAAAGACAAGATCGACCCCTACCTGCGTCCGCTCTACGACGCGCTCGAAGACATGCTGCCGCAGGTGAAGCTCAAGGAATATATGGAGAGCGACACCATCCAGATCGCGCCGCTCGCCTTCATGCGCGGCCGCACCCTCAACGACGCCGTGATCATCCTCGACGAGGCCCAGAACACCACTATCCCGCAGATGAAGATGTTTCTGACGCGTCTCGGCGTCAACTCCAAGATGATAGTGACCGGCGACGCCACGCAGATCGACCTGCCGCGGGCCGTGCGCAGCGGACTGCTCCACGCTCTGGGGCTGCTGCTGCGGGTGCCCGGAATCGGGGTGATCGAATACGTGAAGAAAGACATAGTGCGCCATCCGCTCGTGCAGCGCATCGTCGACGCCTACGAGGCCGAGCCCCGCGACCCGGAGGCACCCGGCGAGGATGCCGCCGCCAACGACCACAATGACCGAACAGATATATGAAACCAGGAGACACAGTGCGCTTCCTCAATGATGTGGGGGGAGGCGTAGTGACAAAAATCGAAGGCAAGATAGCCTACGTCGATGACAACGGGTTTGAGACGCCGATGCTCATCAAAGACCTTGTGGTGGTGCTTCCCGCCGGGCATGAGCCGAAGGCGCCGGGAGCGAAGATGTTTGACCAGTCGGCCTACGACGCCGGACGCTCCCCCGCCCCCTCGAAAGAGATAGTGAAGGAGCCCGAACCGGAGCCGGCCGCACCGGCCCCCGCACCGGAGACACAGCACGGCGACCGCCTCAGCGTGACGCTCGCCTTCGAGCCCACCGACCTCAGGAGGCTCGACAAATCGCAGTTTAACGCCGTGCTCGTCAACGACTCCAACTACACGCTGGCCTTCACGCTGCTGCGCCGCGCCGATCAGGAGCGCGCCTGGAGCGTGGTCTATGCCTCCACGGTGGAGCCCAACGAGCTGATGGATGTGGCAAGCTTCACCCACGAGACGCTCGGCACCATCGAGCGGGTGGCCATTCAGGCCGTGGCCTGGAAACGCGACAGGCCGTTTGAGATCAAGTGCCCTATCTGGATGACGAAGCGTCTGGACCTGACGAAGTTTCACAAGCTCCACTGCTTCCGTCCGGGTGTCTATTTCGACACGCCGGTGCTGGAGATTCCCGTGATCACCGACGACGTGGCAGCCAATGGCCGGGAGCCGGCCCTTGAGGCGCTGCGCGAGATCTACGACGAGTCGCTGAGACAGTCGGCCCCGAAGAAGGACACCGAGTCCCGAAAGGGCTTCGCGGCAGGGCGCCGGGAGGCCGCGCGCAAGGCGTCCGAGGAGGTGGTGGAGGTCGACCTCCACATCGGCGAGCTCACCGACACGCTGGCCGGGATGCAGCCCGTCGACATGCTCACCATGCAGCTCGACACCGTGAGGAAGACGATGCGCAGGTATGCCTCGCAGCCCGGCCGGAAGATAGTGTTTATCCACGGCAAGGGGGAGGGTGTGCTCCGCAAGGAGGTGCTCAAGCTGCTCGGGCGCGAGTATCCGGAATCGACTGTGCAGGACGCCTCTTTCCGCGAGTACGGCTTCGGCGCCACGCAGGTGACGGTGAGAAACCCTAAAGCGAAGTGACGATGGCCGACGTTTGGTGGACATATCCGGCGGAGAGCGAGTCGGGCCGCACAGTAATCGTGACGGGCCGCGACGGCGTCGACAGGGAGCGCCTCAGCGGGAAATACCGCTACCGCATCAACGTGATATGGAACTACACCCCGCTGCCCGACGGGCTCCCCGACGAAATCGACTCGCGCCTCATGGAGGAGGCCACCGACGCCCTGCTGGCGGCCTTCCGCAAGGACAAGGTGGCAGTGATGACCGGCATCTACACCGGCGACGGCCGGCGCGACTGGGTGCTTTACTGCAAGAACCTGAAAATATTCTCCATCGTCTTCAACAAGGCCCTGGAGCCCCTCGACACGATGCCCCTCGTGGTGGAGGCCGAGGAAGACGAAGGTTGGGAGGAATATCTCCACATGCGCGACGAGACCTACATTCCCGACGCGGACTGAAAGCGTGGCAGACACGCTATGACGATTTTCTGATTTTACCATTATTAATTTACCAATCTGACAATCATGGGCGGTTTTTTTGGAGTGGCTGCAAGAAAGAGCTGTGTGGCCGACCTATTCTACGGCACTGACTACAATTCCCATCTCGGCACACGCCGTGGCGGCATGGCCACCTACGACGCGGAGACAGGGCAGTTTCAGCGCTCCATCCATAATCTGGAAAGCTCTTATTTCCGCACTAAGTTCGAGGGCGACCTCGACAAATTCAAGGGCGACTCGGGCATCGGCGTCATCTCCGACACCGACGCGCAACCCATCATCATCAACAGCCACCTCGGGCGCTTCGCCATCGTGACCGTGGCCAAGATCAACAATATGGACGAGCTGGAGAGCGAGCTCCTCAGCCACAACATGCACTTCGCGGAGCTCAGTTCCGGACAGACCAACCAGACGGAGCTGATAGCGCTGCTGATCATCCAGGGAAGAAACTTCAAGGAGGGCATAGAGAACGTCTACAACAGAATCAAGGGCTCCTGCTCGATGCTCATCCTCACCGACGACGGCATCATAGCGGCACGCGACAAATGGGGGCGCACCCCGATCGTCTTAGGCGCCAAAGAAGGTGCCTGGGCGGCCACCACAGAGTCGACGGCCTTCCCCAATCTCGACTACGAGGTGAAGAAATATCTCGGGCCGGGGGAAATCGTGAGGATACGCCCCGAAGGCATGGAGCAGATACGCGAGCCGGAGAAGAAGATGCAGGTCTGCGCCTTCCTCTGGGTCTACTACGGCTTCCCCACTTCCTGCTACGAGGGAAGAAACGTGGAGGAGATGCGCAACCAGTGTGGCTACGAGATGGGTCTCACCGACGATTCGGAGGTGGACTATGCCTGCGGCATCCCCGACTCGGGCATAGGCATGGCCATCGGCTATTCGCAGGGCAAGGGAATCCCCTACAGGCGTGCCATCTCCAAATACACCCCCACCTGGCCCCGCAGCTTCACGCCTCCCCGCCAGGAGCTCCGCGATCTGGTGGCGAAGATGAAGCTGATTCCCAACCGCGACGTGCTCCGCGGCAGCCGCGCGCTGCTCTGCGACGACTCCATAGTGCGCGGCACACAGCTTCGCGACAACGTCAAGGTGCTCTATGAAGACGGCGCCAGGGAAGTGCACATCCGCATCGCCTGCCCCCCGCTGATCTACAGCTGCCCGTTTGTCAATTTCTCGGCGTCGAAGAGCGACCTCGAGCTCATCACCCGACGCATCATAAAGGATTTCGAGGGCTCGCCCGACAGGAATCTGGAGAAATACGCCACCACGGGCTCGCCGGAATACGAGCGGCTGGTGGAGGAGATCCGCAAGCGTTTCGGACTGTCGTCGCTGCGCTTCAACACCCTCGAGATCCTGGTGAAGGCCATCGGGCTGCCGAAGTGCAAGATCTGCACCCACTGCTTCGACGGCTCCTCCTGCTTCTGAGCCAATCCGGGTAAATATAATCCGCCCCATGCGACTCATCGCATGGGGCGGATTATATTTACCCGGGAAGCCCGAGCGGAGGATGGCTTACGGGATTATTTCTTCATGGTGAAGTGGCGTGAGGCGAGACGGTAGCCGTCGCAGAACACCTCAACGGTGTAGTCGCCGGGGGTCAGCGTGGTATTGACGTCCCAGTAGACGCTGACGCTGATCTCGTCGTTGGCATATTCCACAGTGCGGTGGGCCGTCGACTGCACGCTCTGGCCGTCGAGCTTGAAAGTGCCGCCGTTGCCGAGCAGCGACCCCTCCGGCGAAAGGATGCGGATGTGGAAGTCCTTCATGCCGGGCGAGGTGGTGTTGTTCGGGCTCACGATGAAGCTGACGCCGAGCTGACGGGCCTTGGTGATGTTTTTCTCCACCTTTCCCTTCTTGTTGTAGGCATGGAAGGAGAGGCCCGTGATGTTGAGCTTCTTGGCGAGCTTGACGGTCTGGGTGAGCTGCTCGTTGTTGCGGGTGGCCACGGTCACCTGGGTTGCGAGCTGCTCGTTGCGCTGGGTCACCTGCTGGATCTCCTGCTTGAGCCCCTCGTTCTCCTCGCCGAGACGCTTGATCTCCTCGAGATAATGCTTCACGATTCCCTTGAGGGTGGCTATCTCGCCCTCAAGCTTCTTGATTTTCGCGCGGTTGGCGTCGTTGCTGCGTTTCTCGGCCGAGAGCTCCTGGAGGAGTCCCTCCACCTTGAGGCGGGCCTCGTTGTACTGCTGCACGAGGGAGTCGTTTTTCAGATACACCTGCTGGTCTTCATACTGCGAGAAGTCGGCGTTGAGCTGGTTGAACTCGTTGGTGAGCAGCAGACGGTCGTTGGCCAGCAGAAGGCTGTCGGCCTGGGCACGGGCGTCGTTGACCTGCGCGGTGCGCGCTGAATTGCTGATTATCAAGACGACAATCAGGGCGATAAGGGCTACGAGCACACCGGCTCCGCCATATACGATGATTTTCTGATTCTTATTCATAGATTCGGGTATGGGTCCTACGCCGGGCGTGACGATGCCGGGCGCTAAATCAACTGCAAAGATAACAACAAATTCCTATATGGCAAAATCATCTCACCTGGCATCGCGGTCGAAATGAGGCATGTTCTCCGGGAGCACCATCGAGAGCTCCACAAGGCCTGCCACGACGCCGTCACGGCGCCAGGGAGTCTGGAAGATGAGCTTCTTCATGCCCCCCTTGGTGATGGTGTAGGCGTTGTCGGTGCCCTCGGCGAGCATACGCAGTATCTTCTCGCGGGCGTGGGCCGGGTGATACTGGAGAAGGTCGTGGCCGATGATGTCGCCATGGCGCGCGAAAGTGGCGCGCGAGCGGTCGTTCATATAGAGGATGCGGCAGTCTGCGTCGCAGATGGTGACGGCGAGATCGATCTCATCGGCCCAATGGAGCAGCCCCTCCGGAACTTCATATTTCATAATCTGATGAAAGTGTGTATGAGACGTATGGGATATATACCTAAAAGGAAGCCGACGGCTTTCGGAATGAAAGACGTCGGCTTGATAGCTTGGATTTTTGATCCTGCTGTTCGTTGGTGGGTCTGCTTATTTAGCAGCCTCGGCGGGAACCTCACCGGCAACGACTGTTGTGTCGCCAGCAACGGTTACGTCAGCTGTGGAGTCGTTAACGGCCTCAACGGCTACTGTATCGGTGATAACCTCTTCTGCCATCATGATAGAATCGGAATCAACAGCCTGCTCAGCATTCTTGTTGCCGCTGCAGCTTACCATAGCTACGCTGAAGAGAACAGCGAGTGACAAAACTAATTTTTTCATTTTTTTGGTTGGTTAAAATAATAAAACAATTTTTTGCTATCAAAAACGCTGCAAAGGTAAGCAACATTTTTTAACCGCCACACTTTTGAGCAAGAAAAATGAAAAAATCATGTCATATTTCACACTTATTAACTTTATTAACCTAAAATATGGGTTATTTAACTAAACCAAGGCCATAGGAAACGCATTGCTTAGAGACGGACTTTTATATGAGTCTTAAGTTTTTTTATTAATTTTGCGTCACCATGCCGCCGCGACGCGCTGCGGCGCCCTATCTACTCATGAATTTCAAGTACAACCGACGCCTCATTGTCTATCTCTGCGTGCTGGTGGCGCTGCTGCCGCTGGTGTGCTTCCGCGACGTCACGCCCGACAACGAGCTCCGCTATCTGAGCATAGCCGACGAGGCGCTCCGCTACAACCACGGGTTTGCCTTCTACTCCCACGACGAGCCCTACGCCGACAAGCCTCCTCTTTATATATGGCTCGCCATGCTGGCCCGCTGGCTATTCGACGACGACGCCGGCCTCTTCCTGATGCTGTTTTCGGTGATTCCCGCCTTTGTCGTGGCCGAGGTGATGGACCGCTGGTCGCGGCCGGCTCTCAGCGAGGACTGCTCGGTGATGGCCACTCTGCTGCTGCTCTCGTGCGGGCTCTTCGCCGGAATGATGGCCTTCCTGAGGATGGACATGCTGATGACGATGTGGATAGTGCTGGCTCTCCGCTGCTTCTTCGTGCGCTGGCAGGACGCCCGCTCCCCCCATCCCACGGGATGCCGGGCTGAGGGTTGGTGGTTTCCTGTGTTCGTTTTTCTGGCGGTCTTCACCAAAGGGCCGCTCGGATTCCTCATCCCGCTCTTCTCCATCATCGTGTTTCTATGGCAGCGCCGAAGGCTGAAGTGGTTTTTCCTGTTCTTCGACTGGCGGGCATGGAGCGTGCTGGGAGGGCTCTGCGCGATATGGCTCGCATGCGCCTACGCGGAAGGGGGCGGCGACTATCTTTATAACCTGACCGTACACCAGACCTTAGGACGCGCGGTGAACTCCTTTCACCACAACCGACCGCCATGGTATTACCTCACCACCATGACCTACTCCCTGCTTCCCTGGACGCTGCTCGCCGTGGGAGGCGTGGTGGCGGCGCTGACCCGCAAGGCGAGATGGCGCAGTCAGAAGGAGCTTTTCTTCCTGCTCACGTCGATCACCATAATCGTGCTCCTCTCTCTGATAGGGAGCAAGATGCAGGTCTATATGCTCCCGGCCTACCCTTTCCTGCTCTATCTGGCGGCGATCTACGTCTCGCGCTATAGGACCTCGCGATGGGTGAAAGCGGCGGTGGCGGTGCCGGCGACGCTACTGTGTGCCGGAGGGCTGGCGGTTTGGTCGATAGTCAAGCTCGATGCTTTCCGGGCGTTCGACTGCTGGGAGGTCTATGCGGCGGGCTCCGTGCTCGCTCTCGCTGCGGGAGGCGCCCTATGGCTCCTCTTCGGGCGCCGCGACACCCCTATGGCAATCAACGTGACAGCCGGAGGAATATTCGCAGCCATCTTCATAGCCGGCTTCGCGGTGGCCGACCTCAATCCGCACACCAGCTACGGCCCGCTCGGCCGTACGGCCTACAACATAGCCACAAGCTATGACTGCGACGGATATTACGCATACCGCATCCACAGGGCCGAGAACATGGACGTCTATTTCCACAAAAGGGTCGGAATCATAGCCGACACTGTGGCCGACCCCGTGAAGGCGCTTCCCGAACACGGCAGATGGGTGCTGATGACGCCGGCCGGCGCGATTCCGAATGATTCCGACACTTACCAGACGACAGTGGGACGATATGAGATCCATATCGTCGACAATCCGCCATGGGTCTCCGCTGAAGACGAGTTCTTCCGCCGGCGTGCGCCATATATTCACTCAACATTTCCCTTCTTATGAACATCCCCGACAACAAGACCTCACGATACGGCCTCACAATAATAGTGCCGGTCTATAACGAGACCGACAACATGGAGGCGCTGGAGCGGCGTCTCGCCGATTTCCTGCCGAAGGCGAAGATCCCGGCCTGTGTGCTGATGGTGGACGACGGCTCCGCCGACTCCAGCCTCAGCAGGATAAAGGAGATATGCGGCCGGCATCCCGATTTCTTCTATCTGGCCTTCAAGCGCAACGCCGGCCTCAGCGCCGCCATCAAGGCGGGAATCGATTACGCCCGGTCGCCCTGGACAGGATATATCGACGCCGACCTGCAGACCGACCCCGATGACTTCAACCTCCTCATCGACAACAGCGGGGAGGCCGACATCGTGCTCGGCATACGCGCCAACCGCAAGGACTCGGGCTTCAAGAAGCTTCAGTCGAGGATCGCCAACGGCTTCCGCCGCAGGATGACGGGCGACGGAGTGGCCGACACGGGATGCCCGCTCAAGATCATGCGCACGGAGATGGCTAAGAAGGTGCCGTTTTTCACAGGGATGCACCGCTTCCTGCCGGCTCTCTTCCTGCTTCAGGAGGGAAGGGTCAGGCAGGTGCCTGTGCGCCACTACCCGAGAGTGGCCGGTGTGTCGAAATACAATCTCATGAACAGGCTCTGGTCGCCGTTTGTCGACTGTTTCGCCTATCGCTGGATGCGTAAGCGCTACATCAGATACGGGGTGGCCGATAGCAATCTGGACGGCAGCGGGTCATGAGCATGCTGGTCTACGCGATAGGGTTTCTGGCGCAGGGATTCTTCTCGGCGAGGATGCTCGTGCAGTGGATCCTCTCGGAGAAGGCGCGGAGGGTGCTCTCCCCCACCGTCTTCTGGGTCTTGAGCATCATCGGCTCTTATCTGCTCTGCATCTACGGCTGGCTGCGCCACGACTTCGCGATAGTGCTCGGCCAGTTCATATCCTACTACATCTATCTCTGGAACCTGAAAGAAAAAGGGGTATGGCAGCGGCTGCATGCGGCGCTGAAGGCGCTGCTGCTGCTCACGCCTGTGGTGGCCATCCTATGGGTGGCCGGCGACGCCTCGGCGTTCGTGGCCTCGTTTCTCCGCAATGAAGAAGTGCCGCTATGGCTGCTCCTCTTCGGCTCGGCCGGACAGGTGGTATTCACCCTGCGGTTCATATATCAATACATATATTCCCGCCGGGCAGGCCGTTCGGCCCTTCCGGCGGGATTCTGGATTCTCAGTCTCGTTGGTTCGATGTCTATAGTGAGCTACGGCATCCTGCGCTCGGACCCCGTACTGATTGTGGGCCAGTCGTTCGGACTTGTGGCTTATTCACGCAATCTCTGGATCGGTTACCGCTCGGCGCGTAGCCGAAAGGTCAGCGGTTGACGTAGATATCGCCGCTCCCCTGCTCGGAAACGCTGAGGTTTCCGGTCTTCAGGCCGCGTGCCTCCACATCGCCGCTTCCCTGGGTCAGCAAGTCAGCGCTGTCGCATCTTCCGCCTACGGAGATATCGCCGCTCCCCTGCGACATGGCTTTCAAGGCCGGCGTGTCGATTCTCTTGACCTCAATGTCGCCGCTCCCCTGGGTGGTGAGACCGGCCGACTTGCGGCATGACGCTCCGCCGACCTCAATGTCGCCGCTTCCCTGAGTCAGGGCCGAGAGAGAGGTGCAGCTCACCGCCCGCAGGTCGATGTCGCCGCTCCCCTGCGTCAGCAGGGAGAGGTCGTGGCTAAGCGAGAGTTCCCCCTTGCAGACGATGTCGCCGCTCCCCTGCGTGCAGAATTCCTTTATGTCGGGAGAGGAGACGTAGGCCACTATCCGGCAGTCGCCGGTGATAGAGACATTATCGGTGAATTCGACCGTCAGGGTGCCGCTCTTCACCTTCGCCTCTATATATGGCATCACATTGGCAGGCGCAGATACCTTTACGCTTCTGGCTCCCTGGGTATACACGATGTCGATGCTCGATCTCGTCGTCACGCCGCTGAAATCAGACGTTGAAAACGTCTTCTCAGTAGAGCGCCCCGAACACTTGATGCTTTTCGCATTGGCGTTGATTGTCACACATGAGGCGCAGGCAGCTCCGAGAAGGAGTGCCGCGCCGTAGATTGCTGTCTTTATCGTCATAATAGAAAACTGTTTTACTATAAGACGCACGTGCTGCGGAAATGTGACACCCTTGCTACAAAAAAAATGGCACCTCCCGTAAGGGAAGCGCCGATGATTTCACTATTTCAATAAGTTGTCTGCTTCACAGTCAGAGATTTGTGTGATAGATCTCTGAGGCGGCCGTGAAATACCACGAGGCCACTTTTTTAAACCAATTTTTCATAACAGTAGTATCTATTTAGTTAAACATACCGGGCGCCGGGGCGCCTGTTGGAATAAAATTCTACAGAAAGCGACTGCAAAATTACGAATTTATTGTCATCAAACAATGTTTTACAACATATAAACACGCCTCACCGCGAATAAGTTCGTCAGCACGAACCCGGAGAGACCGGGACGAAAAAATTTTTCAAAATTTTCCGAGAAATATTTGGTGGAATAAAAAAAAGGCATTAACTTTGCACTCGCAAAAGCGCCTGAGCAGCGAGCGAGCTAATAAGCAGACGGCGCGAAGCATGGGGTGCCATAGCTCAGTTGGTAGAGCAAAGGACTGAAAATCCTTGTGTCCCTGGTTCGATTCCCGGTGGCACCACCTCCAAAATCGCTAAGTAGTTAAAAATCAACTACTTGGCGATTTTCCTTTTACTCAAATTTTGCCGAGTTACGGGTCAAGCCGAATTATTCGGGTCAGCGGATTTTCGGTGCATTTGTTAAAACCGGGAGATTAAAGTGTTAAAAATTCAGGCATATAGTTTGACGAGGCGGAAGATGAAGAAGTCACGATCCCGGACACCACGCATCTGTGAACGGATTTGAAATATCCCGACTTTACCACCAGGGCAACCGCATCAGAATCCATAGTTTTTAAGAAGAATTCTTAAATATTCTTTATCCATGGACGCCCTTACGAGCCTCTTTCTGAGACTAAGCTTATCATCAGTTGCCTTTGCAATCTGCAAAACCAGCTTTCTAAGGAGAGACAGATTTTGCGCGGCATTTTTCTTTCGCGCCCTACAGTCATCTTCCCTGAATGTGACGTCAAGATGCCAGTGCAGGCCGTTTTCCACCGCCCAGTGACTTCTGGCGAGACCTCCGTAATAAGCCGCCGAAGGAAAGTCCTCGTCACTGATATAGTATCTGGTCTGCGTCGTTTCCCTGCCGTTGTCAGAGACATGTACCGTATGGGTCTCGACCTTAACAATCGTCTTGAGATTCTTCCACCGGTTCAGTACTTCCTTGTCTTCCATCAATTCGGCATGGAAGGCCGAGACGGTGCGCGTCTCGACACGGGCATGTTCCTTTTCGGTCTCCGAATGAGAGGGAAATGGCTTGTTGTATTTCATGACGTCTTTTATTTCAGTCAGTAACGCACCCTGATTCTCTTTGACGGCAAGAAAATAATGTCCTCTCCCTGACACGATCCTTTCTGCGATGTCAACCTGCGTGCCCATGGCGTCGATGCTTATTATGGCGTCTGTGATCTCAAGTTTGTCAAGCAGCCTCGGAATAGCCGGTATCTCATTCTCTTTGCCGCAAAGCTTTTCCTGACCTATGAACAGTGAGTTTTCAGCGACATACGCATTCAGCAGATAATCCCCTTTCGGACCCTTTTCTTTCGGAACCGTACCGCAAAGCTTTTTGCCGTCTATGGCTATCTGTTTTTCGTTGAGTATGTCCAGTACCCTTTTGCCCTGTTCAAGAACCGCCTGTTCCAGAAACTCCGTCTTCAGCACTGCGAACAGTCTTTCAAAAGTGTCGCTCGACGGACTTTTGTCCGTATAAGGGAAAAGTCCGAAATCCCGTGCCTGATGACGGGCAAACAGAGCCATGTCTGAATATTCCTCCCGTTTTGTCAGGTAAGTCAGGAAGGCGACTGCAAGAAGATCCCCCAGCTCATAGGTGCACCGGTCTATCTTTCGAGGGTCTTTTACCCCGTCAAATATCTTTATAAGCATGTTTCTCATGCCTATAAAATAATCCGCATGGACTCCCCTGTCAAGTCTTTACGACTTAAATATCCCTAAATCATGCTAAATTTTATGGATTCCGATGCGGTTGCCCTGCTTTACCACACCCACATAGCGGCACAATTGTCCCTGCTGGACAATCCTCTCGCCCTTGGCATAGACAACGCACCTGCCATTAGCCGCGACATAATCATTCAGCACCGACAGGTCAATCCTCGTCATAAAATCGTTAAGCTGCGTCATATCTTTGGATGTTGTTTTTCACCTCAGTTGTGATGGTTCCCGGTTTGTCTGTCTCATTAAAAAGTTTGGTTCGGTTCGGGCTTTATATGTGCCCGATAAACTAATCCTACATATACGACCGGGCAAAAGAAAAACAGTAATGCTCAGTCTTTCGTTCCTGATGATCCTGCTGATTTGTCGGCAACTTATGGAGTTTATGCGTCCACAAACAAGTCAACGGCTGTGATTTGCGAATGGATATTATTCATCGAATAGGAGTTCTTCACAAGTCCGGAACTTGTTATCATTGTCAGGGCGATTCCTTTGCGTGTCTTTGTGATTTGGCGAAACAAAGCCACTTTATTACGCAGGTTCTCCATATATTTCTTATCAATCGTATATGGCCCGTCGGAATATTTAATCTCACAAAGATTAATCACTTTGTCGCTTCGGTCAATCAGCAGGTCAATCTGTGCTCCGGGATGTTCGTCAGTGGCAGCTGTACGCCATGAGTATTCGTTAGTGATAACTCCACTTATTCCAAGAGCCTTCTTTATCTGCTCTGAGTGTAAGAGGCATACCCTCTCGAAAGCCAGCCCACTCCATGAGTTAAAGACGGAAGTCATCTGTATCTTCGACCAATAATTGGCAT
>OGQO01002183.1_pt1 | contig 15925 bp, 10 predicted proteins | sample 1553241 | NCBI WGS metagenome assembly OGQO01 (sample SAMEA2579933, study PRJEB22360) | human gut metagenome | biome: human gut; feature: human-associated habitat; material: faeces | place: Denmark | collected 2008/2010
TAACTTTTTCAACTTATTTTCAAAGCAATATCTATAAAGTCATGTCTGTAAAATGTAACTCACAAGCTCTACAACTCAATGTGTCTCGCGAGTCAGCTTTGATATAATATCATCCTGGCACACATATGTCAACGGATTTTCTGCAATTAATTAAAGTAGTAAAACTATCTTAAAAAGCACAAATTTTCTAAATTGTCTGTTTATTATATACAATTCTCACAATTACTATCTGACAGCCTCTATCGCTTCCTTGATATTTGCCACACCGACAATCTCAATTCCATTAATATGCGACACTCCTGCAAGACACACTTTGGGAACAATACACTTTTTAAAGCCAAGCTTCTTTGCCTCCGCCACACGCTGCTCGGACATGGTAACTCCGCGTACCTCTCCGCTTAAACCCACCTCTCCAAAGCATATGGTATCCTCACGCACTATAATATCCTTTTTGCTTGATGCGATTGCAAGCACTATCCCAAGGTCTATCGCCGGTTCGTTCATCCTTATACCGCCTGCTATATTCACATAAGCGTCACAGTCTGACAGTGACAGGTTGGCTCTTTTTTCAAGGACCGCCATGAGTAGATTTACTTTATTATAATCTGTACCATTTGCTGTACGCCTTGGATTATTAAAAAAACTGTGACATACAAGAGCCTGTATCTCGAGAAGTATCGGGCGGCTTCCCTCTATGGAACATGTGACAATTGATCCTGATGCTCCCTCGGGCTTACCGCTAAGCATATACTCCGACGGATTTTCCACCTCAACAAGCCCCTCCGCCTTCATTTCAAATACGCCTATCTCATTGGTCGAACCAAATCTGTTCTTAACGCCTCTAAGTATCCTGTACGACTCATACCTGTCACCCTCAAAATAAAGCACAGTATCAACCATATGCTCCAACGTCCTCGGCCCCGCAACCGCACCATCCTTTGTCACATGTCCTACTATAAAAACAGAAATACCCAGAGTCTTTGCAAGCTGCATAAGCACTCCGGTTGTCTCCCTGACCTGTGATACACTGCCCGGTGCCGACGCTATCTCCTCATTGTACATAGTCTGGATGGAATCTATTACAACAACCTCCGGTTTTTTTCGTTGAATCACGTCCTTTGCTATATCAAGACTTGTCTCACATAAAAGCTCCAGTGAATCCGTAAAATCACCAAGTCTGTCGGCACGCATCTTTATCTGATGCAGGGATTCCTCACCTGACACATAAAGTAATGGCACCTTTTTTTGTGAAAGTTCCCTGCATACCTGAAGTAGAAGCGTGGATTTTCCTATACCCGGATCTCCTCCCACAAGCACAAGTGACCCCCTCACAATTCCTCCACCAAGTACTCTGTCAAACTCGGCTATACCCGTCACTATACGCTCCTCTTTCTCGCTTTTTACTGCCGAAAGAGGCAGAACCTGTGCCGCCTTTGATTCTTTTTTTATTTTTCCCGACGAACTTATCGACTTTTTATCTACGGTTTCCTCTACAAATGTATTCCATTCCTTACAGGCCGGGCACTGTCCCATCCATTTTGCCGATTCATAACCACATTCCTGGCAGAAAAATACAGAGGTCTTTCCTTTTGCCATATTGTTCTCCTTTCATAAAATACAAAAAGCCCGGCTTTCACCGGGCTAAAAATATGCTCTATTTTCTTGATACTTTGATATCGACTGAATCAACACCCTCAAGCTCTACGCTTAAGCTGAGCTTGCCGCCGAGATTTGTCTTCATAGTACCTGCAACAGCTCCAGCTATATCAATTTCGTACTCCGTCTCCTCTTCAAGGCCAAGAGTAATCTGAGCATCCTCAGGTCCCTCCACAGTAAATGTCACTGTATCAGCAGTCTCCTCGAAATCCATAACCGCTGTTCCCGGAACAGACTCGTATACAAAGAGTCCGTTTCTTTCGAGCTTTGTAATCTCCTTAAAGGTCTTTACCTTGTAGATATCTCCATCCTTCTCAAAATTGTCAAGCTTTGCCTTTGCAGCCAATGTATAATCTCCGAAGCTGAGCTTTCCGTTTTCCTCAGTACGGATTAATTCACTTATTACAGCCATTTTTATCCTCCCGTAGCTATATTGATATATTAATTATAAATCCAATTCTACTCAACAGTCAATGAAATTTGTTTGTTTTTCGTAGAAATTATTACCTTATTGCCGCGCTTAATTTTGCCGGTAATAATATCCTCTGACATACGGTCTTCAATCTCCTCCTGAAGCTTGCGTTTAAGCGGTCTTGCGCCATATTTTCTGTCATACGCTTTGTCCACGATAAAGGCTTTTGCGCTGTCGCGCACTGTGAGCTCTATATCAAGCTGCTCTTTGCAGCGTTTCTTAAGCTCCTTTACAAGAAGTGTCACTATATGCTTCATGTCATCCTTGTTGAGAGCTCTAAATACAATAGTCTCGTCGATTCGGTTCAAAAACTCAGGTTTAAATATACGGCGGACCTCCTCCATGACACTGTTCTTCATACGCTCGTGATCCTGCTTTTCGTCATCACCTGCACCAAAGCCAAGGCGCTTTGGCTCTATAATGGAAGCCGCTCCTGCATTTGATGTCATGATGATTATTGTATTCTTGAAATCAACCGTGCGCCCCTGTGAATCAGTGATTCTACCATCATCAAGCACCTGTAAAAGTATATTAAACACATCAGGATGTGCTTTTTCTATCTCATCAAACAGTATAACAGAAAAAGGATTGCGTCTGACCTTCTCTGAGAGCTGTCCGCCCTCCTCATGGCCCACATATCCCGGTGGTGAACCAATCATCTTTGAAACACTATGCTTTTCCATGTACTCTGACATGTCAACACGTATCATGGCATCTTCTTTGCCAAAGACAGCCTCAGCAAGCGCCTTTGACACCTCCGTCTTACCTACTCCTGTCGGTCCCAAAAACAGGAATGAGCCAATCGGCTTCTTAGGATCCTTTAAACCAACACGGCCTCGTCTGACTGCCTTTGCGACAGCAGAAACAGCCTCCTCCTGTCCTATTACACGCTTGTGAAGTATCTGTTCAAGCTTTGCAAGTCGTCCTGCCTCTGACTCTGTAAGCTTATTTACAGGTATTTTGGTCCATCCCGATACTACATCCGCTATCTCATTTTCGCCGACTACAGGCTGGTTTTTGGCTCCTGTGCGACGGTTCTTTCTCATAAGCTTCTGCTGTTTATTTTCAAGTACTTCCTTTTCTGACATAAGCGCGCCGGCAGCTGCGAGATCTCCTTTCGACAAAGCATTTTCCAACTGGTTCTGCTTATCTGTTATCTCTTTTTTCAGAGCAAGCAGCTCGTCAGATGATGTCAGATTCTTAAGCCTTATCCTGGCTGCCGCTTCATCCATCAGGTCTATCGCCTTATCAGGTAAAAATCTGTCATTTATATATCGTGCAGAAAGGCTTACTGCCGCTTTCACACCCTCATCTGTTATGATGACACCATGATGCTTTTCATAGAGTCCCTTTAATCCTGTGAGTATCTCTATTGTCTCATCCACACCCGGCTCCTCAACCATCACCGGCTGGAAACGGCGCTCAAGCGCAGCATCCTTTTCCACGTATTTGCGGTACTCTTCTATGGTAGTGGCGCCGATTACCTGTACCTCGCCTCTGGCAAGCGCAGGCTTTAATATGTTAGATGCATCTAACGAGCCTTCTGCTCCTCCTGCACCTATTATAGTGTGAAGCTCATCAATGAAAAGCAGTACATTTTTGGCATTTGAAACCTCGCTTATCACCTTCTTGATACGCTCCTCAAACTCACCACGATACTTTGATTTGGCTACAAGCCCGGACATATCAAGAGAAACCAGTCTCTTTCCCAAAAGAATATCCGGAACATTGCCACTGACTATATCCTGCGCAAGTCCTTCTACTATAGCGGTCTTACCCACTCCCGGCTCTCCAATCAGACATGGATTGTTTTTGCCACGGCGGCAGAGTATCTGGATAACGCGCTCCATCTCCTTTTTTCTGCCTATAACAGGGTCAAGAAGCCCTGCCTCTGCCATATCTGTCAAATCTCTGGAATACTGATCTAATACAGGAGTCGCAGAATTGTATGATGTACCGTAACTTTTCATCAGATCCCTGTATGCAGACGGATCCTCACCCATCGCACCAAGAATATCTATAAACATCTTCTGACTGTTAACACCCATGGTGTTTAAAAGTCTTGCAGCTGCACATTCTCCCTGCAGTACTATAGCCATCAGCAAGTGTTCTGTACCTATCTCATTGCACTCAAATCTATCGGCTTCCTCCGATGCGCGCTCCAATACTCTCTGTGTCCTTGGTGAATAGCCATCCCTGTCCATCACTTCGATGTTATCCCCCGGTGAAATCAGGTCTTCAATCATCGAAATAAGCTTATCATATTCCACATTGCAGGCTGTTAGAATCTCAGCTGCCACACCGGTGCCCTCTTTTATAAGGCCAGCCAGTATGTGCTCTGTTCCAACATAGCTGTAATTCATTTTCTTTGATATACGTGCAGCCAAATCTATTGCTTTTTTAGCCTTACTTGTATATGGTTTCAAGTCATATCCTCCAGTCATATTCACTAATTTAAGTCGATGAACTGCAAATCATCATCCTCGCTGTCATCTTCATTGTCATCCTTTGCACTGCTGTCTATAGTCTCAGACGGCTTATTTCCCTCATTGACAAAGCCATCAAGTGCCATTTGAAGCTGATTCTTTAAAGCATCCTCATCAGCATCGTTTTCTGTGTCAGAAACGTTTTCCTGCCTTGAATCGTCTTTTAAATCAAACTCAGAGTTTTCATTCTCAACAGCTTTCTTAGAATCAGGTGTAATTTCTACGGTTCTTCCGACATAGGATGCATTTGATATATTTTCATCCGTAGCCATCTTTTGCTCATCTGCAGCATCTTCCGCTGTTTCTTCTGCGACTTCATCTGCCGGCTCTTCTACAGCTTCATCTGCTGTTTCTTCTGCGGCTTCACCTGCCGACTCTTCTGCAGCTTCTCCTGCCACTTCATCCACCGACTCTTCTGCAGCTTCTTCTGCCACTTCATCTAACGGCTCTTCTGTAACCTCTTCTTCCAGCTCATCTGCTATCTCGTCCGCAGTTTCATCAGTTGTTTCTTCCAAAGCTTCATTTGATACATCTTCTGCTGCATCATCTACATCATCATCGTCATCATGATAGTCCATTGCCTTATATTTTCTGTTTTTCACAGCTGATACAATAAGCAACAGTAACAGAATAATGATAATAAGAACCAGTATTGCAGCTAAAACAAGATATTTATTGGCAATTCCCGGGACAAGCTCGCTCTTTGTTGTATCGTTTTCATCCTGTGCCACTGTAGGTGTACTGAGCTTGGTTCTCATATATGTGCCATCTACGCTATCATATGTGTACCAGCCACTCTCACCATTGTCATTCATAGCGTATACGAGGTAAAAATCCTTTGTCTGATCATCGCTTTTTTCGACTTTAGTCTGGTAGGCTGTTGCCACACCCTTGCCCTCTATGGAGAGCGATATCTCATTATATCCATCAGGCACATCATCCACCTTAGGCAGTAAAACCACTATAAAATGCGACTCTGAATTGATACGGACAAACTCATATGCTGCATTCTGTGCTACATCATATACAAAAAGCCCATTGCCGCTTTCCGACTGTAAATACACAAGCGTGATATCACCAAAGGTGCCATGAAGGGTATTGTATTCAAGTCCGTCAATCACTGTCTTTGAGTGCTCAAAGCCTTCAGGAACAACATCCTCCGGAATGTCATTTACCATAGTCCACTCTGTGCCATTTATATCGAACTTCTTCCAGTTATCCTGCTTATCTGCATTCTCCGGATCATCCTCGGATCTTCTGGTAACAACTATATTGTATGTGCTTGTGCTGCCGTCCTCTGCTGTCACAACAACGCTGACCGTATTCTCTCCAACCTCAAGTGAATCATTGCCTGTGACGGATGTCACACTCGCCTTGGAATCAGCCGGATTTGCTGTAACCGCAAGGCTTGAACAGCTGTAATCTACTGTAGCTGTGTAATCCTTTGTCGCAGCAGAAAACTCAGGGGAAAGCGAACCTGCTGAGATAACAAGCGAACCAAGAGATGCGTTTGAGGATTTCTTTTCCTCTTTGTTTTCATTATCTTTATTTGCATTGCTGTCATTGCCGGTATTGCTGCCGGAATTGTCCTTGTTATCCTTGTTGCTGTTTGAATCGTTGTTTGATGAATCACTTGTTACCGTCACCTTCGTGCTGGCACCGGTAATTATACCTCCGGCATCGTTGCCCTCTGCATCTCCTACAACTGTACAATATGCCTTTATAGTGCAGCTTCCTGCAGCCTTCGCCGTAAATGAAAATGACTGCGATGTGGGATATCCTGCGGCGTCACCAATATTGGCCACACCATCCCCTCCGTTACTCAGTACTCCCTCGTCAGAACTTGAGATAACTACAGTGCCAAAATATCCAGACGGCATGGAAACAGTCACCTTAACTGTTTTTCCAACAGTTATAGAGCTTGAGCTGACACTGAGACCAAGTCCCTGCGCATATACATGCTCGGCAGGTGTGAAAACAAGCATCACCGCCATAACAAGTGATAATATACATCCAAATAATTTCTTCATATTTTTCCTCACATTTCTAATTCTGCGATATCTTTGATTTGCCCAGTATGTGTCTGTTCATGATTATCATATCAAGGGCATTTCCACCATCGCCCTTTCTGTTGGCATCAGCTGCCTCCAGATAAGCACCTGTGAGTGTTCCCTTTCCTAAAATATGTCTGTTGAGCTTAATCATATCAAGGGCATTTACAGCACCGTCACCATTAATATCTCCATATACAACAATATCATATGTCTTTTTCAGGTTACCCGAAGCATCATAAACAGCCACTTTATTGCCTGTTGCAACCTTTCCGCTGTTTTCTGAGCCTGAGCTTGTCAGAAGCTTTACAGTACCTGATGCTGATACTGCTATATTCTTCACAAAATCAGCTGCACCGGTTCCAGGCTCAATGCCTGTAATATAAGTACCTATACTGTATTTACCTGATGTTATGTTTACATCTGTATTATTTTGGTTATTATTGTTCTGATTATTATTGCCACCTGCATTATTTGCAGATGCCGCCTGCCTGTTTATATTGATAGTGTATGTTCTTGTATCACCGCTTTGCGACTTGCAATTTACCTTAATTGTATTATTTCCGACAGCAAGCGAATAGCTTCCTGTGCCTGAAACACCACTGTTTCCTGAAACTGCATCTGCCGAAACAGTCACTGAGCTTATAGCATTTGAAACAACTGCTGAATAGCTTGTTGTCGCTCCATTGAAGGCCGGTGTGAGTGTTACACCGCTTATCGCAAGCGACTGCAGATAGTTATTGGTATCGCCAGCTTTATCGAAGCCCACTGCTGACGATGGCATATTGTTGTATACAGGTATTTTAAATACAAAAGCCTGATTCTTGTCTGAATATCCTTTAGCCAGACTCTGTCCCTCAGTAAGAGCCGCTGTGGCATTGCCCATGTACTGATGGAAATACAGCGAGCTTGTATTTACTACATTAAACTTCTCAAAATACAGTGTATTTTGACCCTTATTTATATAATTGCTGCCCACCTTTACAGCTCCGCCGCTTATGGACTTTACTCTTGTATTCCAGCCCTGCTTCTTGGCAAAAGACAGACCATTTTTATAAATCTTATCCTTCGTGTTTCCGGTTGCATTAAAATTAAAATAATTATAATATCCTTCGTATCCGGAATATGTACCCGAAATAAGAGGACTCGTTCCCTTTTGTCCCTGCTCCTGCTTTAAACGCGATGCTATATGGTATGCACTTACTCCACTGCTCTTTGCCACATCCATGAATGTGCTTGCATAATTAATTTTCTCACCATTGTTGGAATAGGTCTTTGTTCCCTCCATAAATGTGCCTTTTACTATGGACTTGACACCTTCAAGTGCCTCATTCGGACTGTATGCCAGACTCTGAAACTGAAAAATATTGGTCTCATCAAGAAAATTCCTTGGATCCATGAGATAAGCAATATAGGCACTGCTTGCTGACACCCATCCCGGTTCGTACTCAACCCACGTATTTGTTGACCAGTTATATGCTCCGGCAGCTGTGGATTTCTTGGAATTGTCTGCTGATTTGGATACCAGATTAAGTCCGTTTACACTTTCATTTTCAATCACCGTATCCCAATTCAAACCTGTATTTACAGCCTCAAATGTCCAGCTTGGATACTTATTGTGAAGTGCTGTAAGGTTTGGAATATAGCTGTCAGTAAAGCCTGCATTCTTCATAGCCGTGACAAAATCAGTATTGTCTCCGCTATTATTGTATGTCACCTTTATGTATGTACTGATAGTCCAGCCCGTAAATGCCTTGCCGTTTAAAGTACCCTTGACATTATACCAGACCACACCGTTTACCCTGGTCTCTCCAATTATGTCAACCTGATGGTTCCAGTTGAGTGAGACAACCTTGGTAGTGCCGGATGTGCCTGCTGCATTGCGGACATACACATTGCCACCTGTAATCGTACCTGTAGCATATGCTCCCGATGCGGTTGCAATGGCAAGCTGCTCCTCATTATTCTGCTGTATGGCATCCGCATTGCCGGTGTCTGCCGAAGCATCCCCTGTCTGCGCATTGTCTGATGCAGCTGTACCTGCTGATACAAAATCAGACCTTATATAGCTGACACACTCCTCGTTATTTGCTGCCAGATTGTACTTTGCCTTGTACCACACCTTGCCGTCTGCACCTGTGGTCTGCTCAAGAATAGTAATATCCTTGCCGTTTGAAAGCTTGTGCTCCAGCTCATACTCTGTTCCCGGTCCGCTTCTCGCCGCTACCCAGTATCTCTCATCACACACAACCTTAGCCGCCTGATCCGCATAGACTGCTATGCTGCTGTATGGTGCCAGGTCACATGCAGCTAATGACAATGTTACGACAGAGGCTGCCAGAAATTTATTTATCTTTATCATCAAATCCCCTCTTTCTTATGTGCATTGTTTACATTAATCCATTATCCATTTAATTATAATAGAATATGACCTTTGTATCAATGTATTCGGCAGAAATTTATTATTTTTTTATTGATATGAGGGTCAAAAGGTATTTTGCCCCTCATTTATGATTAATCGAATTGCATGCAAGCATGCATCGATGATACCTTTTGACCCTTTAATCATAATATAAAAACTCCCTTCAACGTGCAGCTCATGCTTACGTTTCAGGGAGTTATCTGATTCATATTCTGCTTTTTCTTACTGTCTCCTGTAGCTTTTTCTAGCTGAACAGGGATTTTATCTTATCCCATAAATCCATGAAAAAGTTACCAATCTTTTCCCAGAAGCCCGGGTCATTTATCTTATCGCCAAGCTTTGATGCCCAGTCATGTGCCTGGTTGATGACTGAATCCCAGTCGATATTGGCATCCTTAAGCTTCATAAGAAGCGATGTCAGCTTTGCAATATCATCATCAGAAAGCTTCAGGTCGTAATCCTTTGCAGCCTCCTTTATCGCATCCTTTATCTGGCTCTCATCCTTGAGCCTTCCATCGGCAAGCTGCTTCTTTAGGTCTGCAATCATTGCCTCGATATCCTGCGAATCGCCGTCAATGCTTTTGTTTAGTTCTCCTGTTGTGACAAGCTCATCCATCGCTGCGTCTGTCACCTTGTCGTCTAGCTTCTTGCCTGTCATCTCCTCGTATGCCTTTAGTGTGCCTACAAGTGCTGCCGTTCCGGAAATAGGGAAAGGTCCTGCGACTATGATTTTAGCATCAGCTATGCCTGCTGTGGCAAGCGCATTCTTGTACATTCCTACCGTACAGTAATTGATATTGTGCGTGGAAACACTAAGACCCGCACCCTTTTTATCCTCTGTAATGAGTACTGAGGAAAGTGACCTTGTGCCAATCTCGCTCTTGCTGATGTATGAATCGAGGTACTTGTGCTCCTCATCATTATTTACATAGACCACATCGTATTTGTCCAGATCAGTGAGCTCGATTCCCATAAATCCAAGCACTGTCGCTCTCTGATCCGGTGTGAGGTCTGCTCCAAGACTTAAGTATGGCTTATCATTATTGCTGATGGTCACCTTGTCGTTTGCCTCACTGCCGGCTGTCGTTGTGCTGTCTGCAGTACTGTCTGTGTTACTCTTATCAGCTGCGTCACTGCCTGATACATCAACACTTGAAACTGTATCCGTCTGCGTAGCTGTCTCTGTTGCAAATACAGCCGGATTCATCGTAAACAGTGTCACCGCAGCAAGCACGCTACATACAATACTCTTTGCTTTTTTCTTTATTGATCTAATCATTTTTCCTCCAATCTACTGCTCTATATCATACGAAATTGTAAAGCTGCTTCCGTCGAAGCTGACATCTGCCATGCTTCCGCATACCACAGGCATCATCGGCGACATATGACCTATATCCAGATCCATGATGATTGGCACATTAAACTCTCTAAGCAGTGATGAAAGCGCCTGTCTGTGGTCTATGCCAAACATTTCCTCTCCGAAGTGCGCCGGGCGTCCGATAAGAAAGCCCTTTACATTTGAAAACCATCCTGCATTTTTCATCTGCCACATAGCCCTTCTCATGCCCATCACATTAAGGTCACAAGCCTCAAGGAACCATATGATACCATCATCACTGTAGCGCTCATTAAATTCCCTTACATGGTCAAACGATGTACCAAGCAGATTGATAAGACAATCCATGCAGCCACCAAGCAGCCTGCCTCTCATGGTAAGCCTGCTTTCCTTTGCCACCGCAGGAATAGAGCTGATGCACGACTTTTCAGTCAGGTTGTAGCCCACAAACGGAGCATTCTCATCCTTTATCGATTCCTTCTCCCACATAGGGTAATTGGTAAATGAAAGCTTCCTGCCACAAAGCAGATTAAATGCATCGGTAAGTGACTCATGCCACACCTCCATGCCAAAGCTGCCCGCACACGGCCCGTAAATACCTGCTGTATCTGCAATAGTAGCCTCCAAAAATGTGAAATTAGTGTTGTCAGAATAGCCCATGTACCATTTCGGCTTTGACTGCTTCACGCGCTCAAAATCAATATAAGGCACTACCTCGCACATCAGCTCGCCACCACCACATGATATAAGCACATCACTGTCAACAGAAGCATAGCTCTCGTTCAGCTCTTCTGCGCACTTCTTAGGTGTATTGCTGATACCTATACCACTGTCGCACCTGCAGTTAGGTCCCTCTATCGTCTTATAACCCATGCTGTGAAACCTTTTAATGGCATTGTCAAAGGCACTCCTGTACGGCTCTGTTGTACAGCCCATCGAAGGCGCCACAAAGCCTATTGTTCCTCTATCCTTTAGAAATTCAGGGTATCTCATGTTTCTATCATCCTATCACTATTATTTACATATCTAAGCTTCTGTCTGAAGTAAAATATGTAGGATTTTATCATTTCTGTCCAGGTCATTTTACTGTCATAATTAAATGTCGTCGTGTACTGCAAATGCTGTCTGTTGCACCAGTTGTATATATCATGCAGACTTATCGAATCAACATGCTTTATATTGTTCATAAACACCTTAACCTTTGAAAGCTCATCCTCACTGTCAATGTATAGATGAAAGATAGTATTCGGACATTCAATTATTATCTGCTGTTCTCCTATATTTTTCATCAATGTATCCTCTATTGAATAATGTATCCTGTGTGATTAAAAACATTATCGTCTGTCACACCGGGATGTGAGTAATAACATAATATCGTAACTGTTCAGTACCTTCACAGTTAAAAAATATCACATAACCATAGTACTACACCGGCGTCACAAAATCCAGTCATTTTTGCCTGCCAATCCTTACTATTTTATTAAGAAAAACGGTAAATATCATACTCCCTCACAGTCAAATGCCGGAATGAAGCTGTCCTTTGCCACGTCCCCCTCCTGTATAAATGCATTCGTGATTCCTATTTCGAGGGCATAGTTAACAAGTCTTTCATACTCTCTCTTTGTCACTGTGCGGTTTATCTCAGGATAATCCTCTAGTGCAATCGGCGTAAACTGGCTCATCATGCTTATATATACGTGATCACGATATGTATCATACAGGTACTTAAGTACAGCCTTTGCATCATTCACATGTCCCGGCAGTAGAAGCTGTCGCACAATAACTCCCTTTTGTATGAGTCCTGTCGCATCGTCAATCACAACCTCCGGCTGCTGCCTGACCATCTCTGAAAGCGCCTGCTTTGCGACAGACGGATAATCCTTTGCCCTTGAATACCTTGCCGAAAGCGTACTGTCCATATATTTAAAATCCGGAAGATACACATCCACTATACCCTCAAGCAGTTTTAGCTCTGTCACATTTTCATATCCGCTCGTATTGTATATAATAGGAAGCTTCATGCCACGGCTTTTTGCATCGTTTACCGCCCACACTATATCAGGAATATACTGCCCCGGTGTGACCAGATTGATATTATTTGCGCCTTTGCCCGCCAGTTCTATAAAGATATCACTAAGCCGCTCTTTACTGATCACCTTTCCCTCTTTTCCGTCAGAAATCTCCCTGTTTTGGCAGAACACGCAGTGCAGGCTGCAGCCTGAGAAAAAAACTGCCCCGCTTCCTCTTTTTCCTGATATGCATGGCTCCTCCCAGTAATGAAGTGCTGCTCGCGCCACCTTTATTTCAGATGAAACGCCACATACGCCTGTTTGTCCGGTTCTTCTGTTTATGCCACATTTTCTGGGACACAATAAGCAATTTTCGTATTTATTCATATTTTTCATTTTAACCCTTGCTAAAAATAATGTTTGATACTACAATCTATATGATTAAAGGGTCAAAAGGTATCATCGATGCATGCTTGCATGCAATTCGATGTATACCTTAGTGACCCGCACTACACCGAGAAAGTAGCAATTTGCTGCGGGGACGCAGGAAATTAGCGGATTTCGAGGTGTAGTCAGATTACGGGAATGCGTAGCATGTAGTAATCTGATTAATCATCATTTTAAAATTATACCATAACTATTCTTACAGAAGAGAATAGTTAAAATACACAATAAGGAGATTACAATGAATCAGTCAAACTGTATCGTCGCCCAGTCAGGCGGCCCAACTGTTGCAATCAACGCAAGCCTTGCAGGAGTCATCGCCGGAGTAAAAAGCTCTGAGAAATACGATATCTGCTATGGCGCCGTAAACGGAATACTCGGCATATTAAATGAGAATTATCTCAATCTGTCAGATATTTTTGCAGATGATGCTAATCTTGAAAAGCTTAAGACCACACCTGCCATGTATCTTGGCTCATGCCGCCATAAACTCCCTGATTACAAGGATGATGATTCACCATATGTATACATCTTCCACCAGTTCGATAAGCTTTCTATAAAAGCTTTCTTTTACATCGGTGGAAATGATTCGATGGATACCGTATTAAAGTTATCCGATTATGCAAAAAAAATCAACAGTGATGTGAAAATTATAGGGATTCCAAAAACCATCGACAATGATCTGTGCATGACAGACCACACTCCGGGATTTGGCTCTGCCGCCAAATATATCGCATCAAGCATGCTTGAGATAGCCCATGACACCTTTATCTATGCTGTTAAGAGTGTAACAATCGTTGAAATCATGGGACGTGACGCAGGATGGCTCACTGCCGCTTCCGCTCTCGCACGTAATGAGTACAATACAGCGCCTCAGTTCATATATCTGCCTGAGGTGGATTTTGACAAGGACAAATTTGTTGCCGATATAAAAGAAGCCCTTACGCACACTAACAATGTAATAGTTGCCGTATCCGAAGGAATACATGACGCAGACGGCTCATACATTACATCATCAAATGCCTCATGCGACCAGTTCGGACACCAGCAGCTAAGCGGTGCCGGAAAGGCTCTTGAGTTCATTGTGAAAGAAAACATCGGTGTCAAGGTTCGCTCAGTAGAGGTAAATGTGCTCCAGCGCTGTGCCTCACATCTTGCATCATTAACCGATATCGAGGAATCTTTTGCTCAGGGTAAAAAGGGTGTCACTATTGCAGCAGAGGGTGTGACCGCATCGATGGTATGCTTAAAGCGCATCTCAAATGATCCTTATCAGGTAGAATACACATATTCTGCTATCAAGGATATCGCAAACGAAGCCAAGTCTGTGCCAAGAGAGTGGATCAATGATGCTGGCAATGATGTGAAGCCTGAGCTTATCGAATACTTAAAGCCACTTATTCAGGGAGAAACCGCTGTAGCCTACAAGAATGGTCTGCCTGACTATATGGATGTGTCACATCTTCACAAATGTAACTGATTTTAGCTGCCGCCTACACCCCGGTGTGGGCAGCAACAGCATATCTCCAAGGAGGTCGATTTACATGAAGAAAAAAGTACTTATAACCTGCGCCGTTGTGCTTGGCGTGATTTTGGCTGTTTATCTTGGCTTTGCCTTTTATTTTAGCAGCCACTATCTGTTCAACACAAAGATTAACTCTGTAAAATACGCAGGGAAAACCGCAAAAGAGGCAATAGAAAAAAATACAGCCCTAAGCCGCGACTACCTGCTCACAATCACTGATAGAAAAGACAACAGCTTCTCACTTAAGGGACCTGATTTTTCCTATGAATATGTCTCAAACGGTGACGAGGAGCAAATCCTAAAAAGCCAGAATGCTTTTACATGGCCTGTCAGTCTCTTCAAAGCTCAAAACTATACTCTAAAGGGTTCGTCCAAATATGACGATGCCGCTTTGGCGGAAAAGCTCAAGGCTCTTGATATTTTTAGTGATGACTACATTGAAAATCCGGAGGATGCCCACATCGAGATAAAAGACGGCAAATACGATGTGATTGAAGAGAAAAATGGCTGCAAGCCGATATATGACAGCATCCTTGCCGAGGTAAAGGACGCCCTTGACAACGAGCTCCCAAAGCTTAGCTTAAGTGATGACTGTTATGAAGCTCCAAAAATCACAAAGGAAAGTGATACAATCAAAAATGAAAAAGAAGCCCTCGACAAATACACTGCTTCAACCGTCACTTACAAAATTGAAGGTGCCGACGAGAAGCTTGACTCAGCCAAAATCCTTGATATGCTAAGCATCTCAGATGACGGCAGCGTGAGCATAGATGATGCCAAGGTCACTAAATATGTCCAGCAGCTTGCTTCCAAGTATAACACCTTCGGCCGCAAACGCTCATTCAAGACATCGTCCGGTGACACTATTGAAATAGGTGGTGGAGACTACGGATGGGTAGTCAGCAAGAAAAATGAGAAAGCCAAGCTCCTTTCAGATTTAGAGGGAGGCAAGCCAGTGGAAAGAGAACCTGTTTACGAGCAGACTGCTCTCTACCGCGGTGCTGACGACATAGGTAATACATACATAGAGATTGACTACACAAAGCAGCACATGTGGTATTACAAGGATGGTGCTCTCCAGATGGAGTCTGATTTCGTATCAGGTAATCTCGCCCGTCAGAACGGTTCCGTAGATGGTGTATACAAGATTGTTTACAAGCAGAGAAATGCTACTCTTGTCGGTGAGGGTTACTCTTCTCCTGTCAGCTATTTCATGCCGTTTGCCTACAATATAGGTATCCATGATGCCAGCTGGCGTGATACCTTCGGAGGAACAATTTACAAAACCTCCGGCTCACACGGATGTATCAATGTTCCGCCTGCTTTTGCAGAGCAGCTGTTCAACGCTGTGGATAAGGGCACTCCTGTTGTTGCCTACTATAGAGAGGCTGTCACTCTGACAAACAATGCTGCAAAGATGTCCAATGCATACTCGTATGTAGCTCCTGATGCAGCGCAGTAAGTGTGGATTGCATTGTATCTTTTAATAATATGTTAAGGCGACCGGCGCACGGGAAATTCACC
>OGQO01002193.1_pt1 | contig 15836 bp, 16 predicted proteins | sample 1553241 | NCBI WGS metagenome assembly OGQO01 (sample SAMEA2579933, study PRJEB22360) | human gut metagenome | biome: human gut; feature: human-associated habitat; material: faeces | place: Denmark | collected 2008/2010
TTCCGAAAGTCTCAAGATGGCTGTCCTGAAGTCGAATCGTTCCGATTCCATCATTCATCTGCATCAGTTCGACGCGATATGTAATCAGCATGTCGAGATATCGATCGAATGTGATACCGGCCTTCGCAAAGCTTTCCATATTGTTTTCGGATACGACAACTGGATAGATTTTCTCGAACAGCTCGCCGCTCTTGAAAAAGGCGTTCAGCCTCTCCCCGATCGTCTCCTGGTCTTCCGTCACATAGTATCTTCCATCAAGATCGTTCAGGGTATCGAAAAGCTCCTCGTCTGACATCTGCGCCCAGCTCTCGTTCTGGTAAACGTTTACAGACACCCTTGTTCCGGCATCCAAGGTGTACCCACGCTCGATACCATTGTTTACCGTCTTCTCAGCGTAGCGAAGTCTGAATTTGGCATCCCTCTGTTCCGCGATATGATTCAGCGCCGGCAATCTCATCTCCAGTTCCTCCCTTGTCATCATTCTCTGTCCATTCATTTCTCTTCTTTCTTCCATTTGGTTTTCCTCCTTGTTTTTCAACCTGCTGTTTTCTTTGGTGCTCTTGCAGGTTCGGCACTCAACATCCGCTCTTCCGTCGGCGTTTCCGGACCTCGGTGGGCTAGGAAACCCGCGAGCGACGGGGACCGCTCACATGGAACTAACAGGGTCCGGTCGTAAAGATGGACAGATGTCGCGGCTTTGACGAAATCAGCAAGCGTTTGCCAAAATACGGTTCAGCAAAAACATGGAGAGAAACGTGATGGTCGGACGAGAATGAGTGGTAGAATCTTACAAAACAGGGAAGGAGGCAAGTGTTTGAGGGAAATCATCGTCGACAGGGAAAATGGAGCCAAGGCATTCGTCCTATTCGAGCTCACCAAAGGCAACATCGCGGAAATCAAGGACCGATACATTCTGGAGCAACTGCGTTCCGCGATCGATAGCCCATGGAGCACTGCCCTTCCCGACGGAATTCGCTCAGCTCTGACACGTTCGGTTTCAGAAGAGATGGAAGACAGATTCCTTCTCGAGAACATGGACAAAGATACCGATATGAGCGTCAGGAGCGCTATCAGGAGTGCCGTGATAAAGGTCAAAGGGCAGCATGGGGTCAAAAACGGACCCTGGGCCGATGCATACGGCGATGCCGATGTCCTCGATTATGCCTACCAGGAGATTATCACGCGATTCAGCGATGGTCCGGGCGCCCTGCTCGATGAAATCGAAATCCCTGAAGGATACCGGATTATCTCAGGTGAGAAATGGGCAAGCGACCTTTCGGGAATCGGACGGGAATGGGTCGATGACATCAACCCCTTCCTCCTGCTGGCGGATAAGACCGGGGAACTCATGATTTGCGACATCATGTCGAAGCAGACCGTGCCAGTCGTCGCCGTCAGAAGCGATTTCGCAGAGCGGTTTGACAGGCTTGCCGACGAAGCCGGCATGATCGGCGATAGGTTCTGGACATATGCCTGCATCGCAGAAGCCAGGGGCCGCAATATGACTTTCGATTTCCGCGGTGCGGTATCGAGGGTATTCGAATTGAAGGGACGATTCGAAAAAAGCGATTCGCCAGGGCGAGACGACGGAAAGTTGACCGTGAAGGGCGAGATCGCGCGAGCGGGTGCCGATAAACTCGCCGAAGAGGCCAAAAAGAAGGGTGAATTGTTACTTGACGAGTGATGCAAAAAATCGATTCGATTTGCCGGACGAATGGCAACTCGAATGGGCGATGCGTACCGCGACCCGCATTCCATGCGGTGCCTGGCGGCACCTATGATCCGCTCGCCAAGGCTCGCTCGATGGATAGATTTTCAGGATCAAAACGACTAGAAGGAGACGACAAATGACAATGACTAAATTCTCCCGCATCAACAAGCAGCGCGAGGAAATCACCATGCGCGTTCTGGAGGACATGGAGAAAGGCGGTAACGAGTGGAAGAAACCGTGGGTAGAGGCCTCCCCTCTCCCACCGCATAACCCGGTTTCCGGTACCCAATACAGCGGACGCAATTTCCTCTACACATATGTCTACGGCATGATGCGAGGCTATGCCGACCCGCGTTGGGCTACCGAGAAGCAGATTAAGGAAATGGGCTGGAAAGTCCCAGAGAACCTGCAGAACGGACGAGGGGGCATCAATGACGAACTCGGTGTAGGCATCGAGCATTGGGGCATGTACGCCTACATTCCGCGCGTCAAGAAAGACGGAACACCACTTACCGACAAAGGGGGCACACAGAAGTTCACCAGGGTCCGCGCCGTCAAAGAGAACGGCGTCTGGGGACGCTACCGTAAAGGCGATAACGGAAAATATGAATTCGAGCAGCTTCCGAGTGGCGTCCATCCGCACCCGGAATGCGATCGCTATTTCAAGGTCTTCAACCTCTCACTTATCGAGGGCGTCCCGCCGCTTCCTGTTCCCGACCTCGCGCCGAATGACGATATCGAAGTCGGGCTCCTTGCCGACGACGTGATCGCGTCGAGTAGGTGCGAGGTGTTCGAGGGGAGCACCGACGGCGCCTACTACAACTTCGTCAATGACAAGATTTCGGTTCCGTCCCGCGAGGCGTTCAACAGCAATTCCTCGTTCCTCGCCTCACTACTCCATGAGATGGGCCATTCTACAGCGCCCGCACTTGACCGTCAGATGACGGGTGACATGCGCAGCAAGGAATATGCACACGAGGAGATCGTCGCTGAGCTAAGCAGCATCTTCAGCTCCGTCGATCTTGCCGTCAAGGCCGAGACCGACCCCGAGGCCGCCGGTTATGGCGAGCATGTCGCCTACCTCGAGTTCTGGAAGGGGCGTCTCGACAGCGTGGCCGGCACGGACGAATATGAGGCGACCAAGGAAGAACTCTGTGACGATTTCTTTGCCGCCGCTTCCCAGGCATCGCAGGCGACCGACTTCATCATCGACCGCTACGAGCAGGAAGTCGGGCATCCGGCAGCCGGCAAGGAGATCGTGCAGAAGCTCGATATGCCCGAAAAGACGGAACAGGAAGATCGCGCCGTCCGCAGTCTCTCGCACAAGAAGGAAACGGCTCGCGACGCGTCTGCCCACATGCAGGGCGACCGCGCAGACCTTGTGAACATGCGCGATGAAAATGCCATCGGAGCGTAAGCAAAGGGGGATGGGAAATGGCTAAGTTTGATTTCGATAAACCCGTCGCCAGTTTCAGCTGGTATCTGCAGAACGGCAGCGCCGATGACAAAAGGGGTAACCGTCTCCACGTCGGTACCGGACAGAAGGCCCAGATCTATTTCGACCCGGAGAGCGGTGAGTTCATCGGCAAACTCAAATATGTCGACGACTATATCGACCTCGCGGACGGCGCAAAGCAGCATTTCGAGCTGCCCCGCACAGCCCGTGAGTATAAACCGAGCGATTTCAGTCCGAAATTCCCGATCTCTAACGTCAAATTTGAAGTAGATGAGTCCGTGAAGGATTTTATCCACGTCCTGCCGCGCGGTCTCTTCTTCTACCAGAATGAATTCTACGATGCCGTCTTCGGGGACAAGACGGACTACCCGGAATCACTTAAGGATTTTCTCTTCACCCGCACGGGCGACATCGAGGCCGCCGGTGAATTCTATGGAGCAATTGAAAAGTGGCCGCAGAGCGTCTACGGCACCCTCGTGGAAAAGTGCAATGTCGAAAACCGTCCCATTCCGGAATATGAGAATGATCGGGTTCTGCCGCTCGACTACCATAAAGAGCTGCTGGCGTCCCTTAAAGATCATTTCGGATGCGGAGAGAGTAATTACAGGACGCCAGGCGACCTGATCGCTGCCAGGAGCTACGGCTCATATCTTTCCGGTATCTCGCTTAAGTTCAATCCTCAAGACGTTATCGCGGCTGTGGAACATGCTACCGAGACTGTTCAGGCCGAGCTGGTCCCATATCTCTCAGACAGCTTCGGACCCGATAGATATCTTCCCTGCGGCTGCCATGTCGCCGTCCAGATGAATAATTCGATTGAAAATGCGGCGCAATCGATCAAGGAGCTGCGGGATGCCGGAGTGGATCTTGACGCCTTGCCGAACCTCAGCTGCGATGAATGCAGCCAGCTCGCCGCCAAAGTCATCCCATATGCGGAGAATAAAGCGCAATCGGCACCTGACCGCACCCTGGGACATAAACATGAAGTGAACCGCGATGTGGCGCAGCGGAGGCAAACTGAACGAACGACAGTCAACCAGATCCGTGAAGAAGACACCGTAGGCGAATAGTTAAAAGGAGTGAATCGCAATGTCCGATTACATCAAATATATGTACCGCGAATACCTTGAAGGCCGCACCCGTATCAAAAAAGTCAATGAGGACCAGCCATTATTTCCAAACACCGGCGCCGGCCTATTGATCCAAAAAAACAAGCTTACCGACGATTGGACCGCGCTGAATGTCTCCGACGGGCATTATGAGGAGGAGTCTTTCAATCATGAAGCCCTTGCCGCGGCCTTTCTTCAGGGCGCGAATATGGGACAGCTTCGTATGTTAAACGAGATACTTGACCGCGCCCGGCTGAACGGACCATATTGCCTGGAAAATGTCGCCGACGCATTGCTGTCTTTTGCACCAGCGTGCAAGACCGAATCGCTCATGGAAAACCCCATGCTGCATTTCATCGAGCTTTCCAAGTCCTTCTCCAAGAACGGCGGCATCTACGATCCCGTCCACGGTATCTATATCGACTCCAAAGTCAATGGGTTGGGCGATGTCCCACATTTCACGTTATATGATGTGTCGGTCGCAGACATCGAGGAATGTATGGCCTGGGGTATAAAGCACCTCGATGAGGTTCCCGGACAGATCCATGTCGTGAACGGTTCCCCCCACATCGCGACAATCTACGTTACGGGTCCAGATGACCGTCGAATCAATGACCTTATCTTCACACTTTGCGAAGACGGTCGCTGGAGCTATGTCTCGGAACTCGATACGGAAACGCTCGCCCGTTTCAATGAAATCATTGCAAAGGCGGACCGCATCGAAGCGGGTATCGTAAAAGATGACGAGTGGCGCGACGGGATGGTCGAGCAGGTGTCGGGGTTCATGGATAAAATCAAGGATATGGATGCAGAGAAGGCGGAAGGTGCCGATACGGTGCTCGCCGAGACATTCAATTCGATTGACGCCCTCTCAACCGATGCTGCGATTGATTTGCTGCGCGTCTATTCGAATTGCGATGCATCCGGACGCGATGCCGTCGCCAAGACGTTCTATGCGTTGTCCGGTGAATCATTCGACTCCTATCTCATGACGGCATCGGAAGTATGCAAGAAAACGCTCGGTATGCTTGAGCCCGAACCGCCGCAGCCTGCAAAAACTAAGAACCTATCCCAGAAAACAATGTCGTCGCGTGAGGCATCGAATCGACTGTCTGATGAGATCGGCGTGAAGCCCTGCACACGCGATGAAGGCACCGTCGGCGAATAACAAGGAGAACAAAATGATTTCGGGTAATGAGAAAAACACCGCTTCTTCCGTCAACGAAGAAATCAAAGACATCATCATGTCAAGTTACACCCAGGACGAGCTCTTTCAAGCGCTGCTCTTCTCGGATCTTCTGGAAGAAGTGCTTTCTCCAATCGATGTCCAGGCATTGGAAGACCGCTCCACTGAAATAAAAATTCGGGATGCGTACTCCGATTATCGCAACGGCAAGACGAGCATTGTAGACATGAATAAAGACAGCGCACTCAAACTCTTGGATAGATTTGGTGACGGTATGACCGATCCAGATGATGAGGGTCTTTTCCTTATCGACGAGGAAGACGGTATGTTCACGGCAATCGACAATACGACTGGCGACTGCTGGACCGAAAACTTTCCAAGCAGAGCACTCGCCGTTGCGTACCTTTCAGGCTTCGAGTTCGATCTTCTCGATGACTATATCAAGAGGCATTCTGTCGAATCTGCAGCATCGCAAGACGCTTATAAGGATGACAATCGCACAGCCATCAATCTGTCCCGAAAAACCGCTTCCTCGCGTGAGGCATCGACTCGGCTGTCTGATGAGATCGGCGTGAAGCCCTGCACACGCGATGAAGGCACCGTCGGCGACAGCTGATCAGCGAACGGAGGTCTAGGGTTATGACGCAGGTGGTATATGGACAAAAAGGCTACTTAGGCTCCTCAATGAGCGTACGTGCAGCCGAGGCGTATGAACAAGGCGAGATGCCGATCAGCAGATGGACCAAGACTGCAATCATCCAGGCGGTCAAGGACTACTGTTTCGATTTCGACCTGGCTTACGATCCGGATATCGAAAACAATACGAAAGCAGAGCTCGTTAAGGAATTTCTCGAGTACAAATCTTGGCATCATTCCAGCCGTACTGCCCGCGAGGTCGAGTTTTTCGGTCTCAATGAAGATGCCGTCTGCCGGAGCTTCGAACCGATGAGCCAAGAGCAGGTTATCGAACGCGATAGGCAGATGGCGGCCGAGCAGGCTGCACAGGAAGCACGACTTCAATTCATGAATGCTCGCGAAAAAGAATTCGAGCAGAAATTTGGATGTAACCCATCGAGCGTTCTGGCCTATGAGGCCGTTCATCCCGAGATGTGCACGCGGTTCATCGCACGACGCAAGAAAACCGAGATGATTTCTTACCGATTGCCAGCTGAAGCAGTCAAGGCCGGTATGAAAGAAGAACAGGTCTGCCCTCTCGCATATGCCGGGCATAGCCGTGTCGGCTATTTCGACGTCTTCATGCAGGGAACAGGGAAGAAACGGCATTGGGAGGATGTTGACTTCGAGGCTCTTACTGAAAAATTCAATAAGGCTGCCGAGAAGGGGAAGCGTGCGAAAATGCAACCAAAGGCGAGACTCGATGCAAAAAAGACTTGCGTCGATGAAGCGATGAGGGTGATGCGGGAACAAACCGACAATTCAGGCGACAAAGAACAGGAGAATCAAAAATGAGTTTCACAATGGAACAATATAACGAAGCCCTGCTAAGCGTTATCGATAAGAACAAGCGGTATGCAATTGAGGCGTTGCAAAAACCTACAACCGTGTATAAAACCGAGGGATTCAAGAATATCCTATACACCCTGATGGTTGCACCGCAGCTGCAGGACAGTCAATCTGTTCTCGATTTTCTAAATCGGGATACGCTCGAAAGCAGCCTTGCAGAAACCATCAACAACCTTATCGACGAAATCAAAGTCAAAACGAGCGGTAAAACAGACGAACTAACTATCTGTCGGGTTGCTGAGAATCTATATCTCGATTCGTTCTGCCAAGAGCATGACAGTTTGCTAAATGCGATGATCGATGCGTTTGAGCAAGACGGATGGAACGTCAAGCTATACAAAGACTATCCTGGATATTTCGAGATTGAACGTTGGACCGGCACATCCGACGGCCCCGTAATTCTCTGTATCGACCTCCGCAGTAAAGGTCTTGATTCTCCGAGCAATTGGAAAGATGAGATCAACGACGTTGTCGATAGTTGGGATGTTGAAGAAAGATCCATTCTCAACCTTCAATTTGCTCCTGGTACACCACCACTTTCGGAAATTATTAAAGATTTTCAAGATTTCAAAGATAACGAGCTTAGCAGGCTTGCTTTTATCACCAAAAATGTGGCTGATGCCTGGGAAAGGAAAAGCATGGGAAATGAAGACTTGGCACTGTCGCGAGAGCCACACAACCTTTCAGCAAAATGCGCACGCATTACTGATATCTCGCATAATTTCTCAATGCGCCCGAAAGATGAATCATTAACACATGATGGTGAAAACACTAACAGGTAAGTAGAGGGAAGTCAGATTGGGGGTCTGGCTTCCCTCTTTTTGCGTTCGTTGTAACTGACATGAATACATGGTATAATAGTACTAGTTACAAAACATAGGGAGGAACGCAAATGAACAAGTTGGAACTTGAGCTGGATGAGAAAAAAGTGCTTGCTGATGGTGAGTATAACCTTGATGAGCTTTACGGATATATCGACTACATCGCCGTGACCGAGAAGGGGCTTCGTAAGGAAGGAAACTTCTACATCGAGGATGATCCGGTTGACGACGGTTTTGGAATGATTGCTGCTGTCGAGCTGATTCTTCTCCGGAACGATTGGTTCCGGAAATACGTGAAGACACTCAACTGCTACTGGTGGAATGAGGGAACAAACAGTTTCGATGTTGAGGATGGGATTGAGGAAGCCGTGAGAAATTGGGGTTCATTTCATTCGGGCACCTATTCCTCCCCCACCGGCATCCGGAAAGATGCGATTCCGATGCACAAGCTGGAACTCATTCTGGATGAGCAGAGGATCATCGACGACGGGCTAATCAGGATCGATGATGTGAACAATTACCTCACAAAGCTGATCGTCGAGACAAATGGTCTTCGCAGAGAGGAAAACTTCTATATCGAGGAGAATCCTGAAGACGGTCTGGGTGCGATCACTCATATCGCCCTCTGTCTCTCGAAGCAGAACTGGTTCAGGAACTACGTGAAGGTCCTGAAGTGCTATCGTTGGAATGCCGATACGCAAGATTTCGATATCGAGGATGCGATTCAGGATATGATTTTTGCCGATTTTCCAGTCAGCTAATATTTTGGAGTGCCCATGGGAAAGACGTTAAAGAAATATCTACTTTTTGATCTTGACACCACCGCTCTTAAAGAAGAGTTCGGACCAAAGAGATATACAGTTGCCTATTCCATGATCAGACAATTCCTAGAAAACTGTGGCTTCGAACACAAACAAGGGTCTGGATATCTTTCCACTGAACCGATCTCTCTCAACCAAATAATCGCTATTTACCAAGCCATGACAGAAGAAATGCCATGGCTTGATTCGTGTTCCAAGACAATGGACGTCGGAAACGTCAGGGGATTTTACAACCTAAAGACGTTGTCGCAAAACCTCGTCGCCGACAATGCCGTCGATAACTCACAACTTGAGCTTGCTGATTTTGATAGAGTTTTTCCGACGGTCGGTATCTCTCACGATGAAAGCATGTCACGACGATATCTGATGTTCGACCTAGACTCCGCTAGCCTTAAGAAGGAGTTCGGGCCAACACGATACGCTTTGGCATATTCCGACCTAAGAGAAGCACTTGAAAATCGCGGTTTCGAGCATAGACAAGGCTCTGGTTACCTCTCAAAAGCTCCTATTTCTAAAAATAAATTGATCGTGCTCTACGATTCGCTTGTTGAAGAACTTCCTTGGCTTAACACTTGCTCTACAGCTATGCATTTTGCAGATATCGGCAAAACCTTCAATTTGAAAACCCTTGCAAGAAACAGTAGCACCTCAATCTCGGATGTTGAATTTTTTAGAAATCAAGGTACACAAAAAAGAACATCGCGTGCGAGCGCTGAATCAAAAACCCAATCAGCTCGTGCCACCGGAAAAGACAACATCATTCAATTTGCGCCTCGTCAAAATGGCAAAGATATTCCCTCCTCGAAAGGAACTTCTCTTGCCTCTAAATCGCAGAAATACGTTGCCCTCAATGCTGCTTCGAAAAGCTACGTGTATCGTAACGAAGTTGCACGGTAGCTGATAGAATTAGCGTAATGAAGAAGCTGCGCATGTGGATCGTGTACAGTATGAACAATCGGAAGGTTTAGATAATGGATATTTACTCTACCCTGCTAGGTGCGTCTTTCATTACGCTGATCGTGTTGTTCGGCATCGCGATTGTGACGCTTGTCGGCAAGTGGAAGGTGTATGCCAAGCTCGGCATGCCGGGTTGGTACTCCCTCATCCCCGTCTTCTCCGACTACAAGCTCTGCGAGCGAGTCCGCGGCGGTGAGGAGAACAAGACATTCCTCATGGCGTATCTCATTGTGCTGATCTGCTCGTGGGTGCTCTGTTGGGCGCCGGCGGTCAACTGGATTCTCATCATTGCACAGTTCGTGATGAACATCATCGTCCTCAATGATCTTGCCCGCACTTTCGGTAAGGAGTCCGCCTATACGATCGGTCTCGTTCTGCTCGGTATCGTGTTCTGGCCGATGCTCGGGTTCGGCGAAAGCGAGCCTGTAGACACTGAGGATGATAGCGATACGAGCTACGAGGTGCTTTAGCTGAAATTCGCAAGCGCTTGCGAATTTCACTGAATCGTATGCTGGATATGCACCTAACTGTTTCTGGATCAAAAGGGGCTACCGTCAGTACGGCGATAGCTCCTTTTGCTGTATTCAGCTAATTATCCAGCCTGACGCTCTGTCCTTTGACACTCCCCATAGATAAATCCAGAGGCTTTACGACGGTCTCGGTAAAACATCTCGCTTAAGGAGTTGCCCTATGAGAAAAATAGTTCCAATACTTTGCATTTTGGCGTTGTCGCTATCGGGATGCCGCGCAACAACCTTGCTCAGAAATGGAGTAGATGAATTAAGGGATTATATCGCATCGGAAAATGCCAAGACAAAAAAGAAGCTGAATGATCGGCGCAACGAAAAGATTTCTACTCTAAATAGAGCAATTTCCGAGAAAAATGAAGAAATCATATTTGAACTCATGGCTGATGATCTGAGAGAAGATGGAGACAAACTTAAATCACAGCTAAAAGATTTTGTGAATTTTATTCCCGGTAAAATTGTAGAGACGAGTAACCATAGCTGGGGAACTTTAATCCAAGCGGAATACTATAAGGATGCCCCAGATAACGTTATCGAAAAAAAGATCTGGCCTCATGACGATGAAGGCAATTATTACTGTAGCGTTCGGGTATACCGGTTGTCTTATCTTGCAATAGATGATCAGGGTACAGAATACAAAATTACCATGGAATATATCAAAAGCAATGAGGCAAATCCGGAGGAGATTGGATTAAATTACGTAAGTATTTTCAAAACGGATCCAGATAGCGATGAAATAATTAGAGCGGGAAGAACGTGGGAATGAACAAGAAGAGATTCTTTGGTGGCGTCTCTTTTCTAGTAAAGCCGTATGAAGTAAATTGCCGTGCGGCAATGATGTCTGAAAGGAAAATCTGATGCATTCCTATTCTGCCCTGTTCGGTGCGTTTTTCTTTACGCTGCTCTTGCTGTTAGGCATTGCAAGTGTAACCATTGTCGGCAAGTGGAAGGTGTATGCAAAGCTCGGCATGTCCGGCTGGTACTCTCTCGTTCCCATCTATTCCGACCGCAAGCTTTATGAGCATGTTTGTGCCAACAAGGAGAACAAGACGCTTGTCATGGCGTATCTCATCATTTCTCTCCTCACCATCGCACAGCTCGCGACGATCATCATCTTCCTTAACAACCTCGTCCAGATATTCGTCTAGATGAAATTCGCAAGCGCTTGCGAATTTGACTGTATGAAACGCTGGTATGTGCCTAGCTGTTTTTTAGAGCAAAAAGGGCTACCGTCAGTACGGCGATAGCCCTTTTTGCTGTCTTTAGCTAATTATTCTGTTTGGAAAATTTCAACTAGAACCCCGAGGATTCTCCCTCCTCTAAATGAAAAGTAGGTGGAAGATGAATCGGGGTTCCGCGTCACGGGTATAAGGACGCCATCTGTCGTAATCAGTCGAAAGGTGGTGCTACCTGTGGAGTTGGAGTCGAATAACCACTCGGTGTTTCTCATGCACTACCACCTCGTGCTGGTGGTGAAGTACCGCCGCCGGGTCATCACCGACGCGGTATCCGACCGCGCCCGGGAGATCTTCGAGCGCATCGCACCGACCTATGGAATCACCCTTGAGGAGTGGAACCACGATGTCGACCATGTGCACATGCTGTTCCGCGCCCAGCCGAAGACCGAGCTGTCGAAGTTCATCTGCGCCTACAAGAGCGCGAGCAGCCGCCTACTGAAGAAGGAGTTCCCCGAGATCAGGCGCAAGCTCTGGAAGGAGTACTTCTGGAGCAGGAGCTTCTGCCTGCTTACGACAGGCGGAGCCCCCATCGAGGTCATCCGCCGTTACATCGAGAGCCAGGGGCAGAAATGACGGTCACGATGCACAGGGCAGTGGTGTACCGCGCCTACCCGACACGTGAGCAGGCGGCTCTCATCGAGCGCACGTGCGGCTGCGCCCGTTTCGTCTACAACCGGATGCTCGCTGACAAGATCGCCCATTACGAGAAGACGGGCGAAATGCTGAAGGTCACCCCTGCCAGATACAAGCGGGAGTTCCCCTGGCTCAAGGAGGTGGACAGCTTCGCCCTCTGCAACGCCCAGCTGAACCTCGACGCCGCCTACCGGAACTTCTTTCGCCGGGTGAAGGCCGGGGAGAAGCACGGTTTTCCGAAATACAAGGAGAAGCACAGGAGCCGCTGCTGCTACAAGCCCAACTTCGTAAACGGCAACATCCGCTTCGAGGGGGACGAGCGCTACCTGCGCCTACCCAAGCTCGGCAGCGTGAGGGTCAGGCAGAAAAGGGAGATAGACCCGTCGTGGAGGATCAAGAGCGTCACGGTCGAGCACACGAGGTCCGGCAGGTTTGAGGTGTCCGTCCTGTTCGAGTTCGAAACCCAAGAACCCGAGCAGGTCGAACCCGAGTCTTTCGTCGGCCTCGACTACTCCAGCCACGACCTCTACGTCACGAGCGACGGCGAGCGCCCTGGATACCCGCGATACTTCCGACATGCCGAAAGGAAGCTCGCACGTGAGCAGCGAAAGCTCTCCCGGATGCAGAAGGGTTCCGCCAATTGGCGAAAGCAGAAGCTCAGGGTCGCACGCGTCCACGAGAAGATGAAAAACCAGAGGAAGGACTTCCACCACAAGGCGGCGAACGGACTCGTGGAGCGCTACGACTGCGTGTGCGTGGAGGATCTTGACATGAGGGGCATGTCCCGGAGCCTGAAGCTCGGCAAGTCCACGATGGACAACGGCTTCGGCATGTTCCGCGCCCTTCTCGGCTACAAGCTCGAAGACCGGGGCAAGCGTCTCGTCACCGTCGGTCGGCTGTTCCCGTCGAGCCAGCTCTGTCATGAGTGCGGCTACCGCTTCTCGGGAACCAAGGACCTGTCGGTTAGGGAGTGGACGTGCCCCTTGTGCGGTCGCACCCATGACCGCGACGTTAACGCTGCTCGGAACATCAGGGACGAAGGTATGAGGCTCGCGCTTTCGGCCTAGAGGAAGCGAAACCGTGGGGCACACGGGGATAGCTCGTCGATACTGGCGACATCGGTTGCCTTGAGCGAGAAGCCCCCACCTCTAGCAGCGAAGTTGCAAGGTGGATGGGAGCATGTCACATTGGACATCTGGAAAATTGTCTGGTAAAGGCATAGTCCCAATCCGGATCGATCACACCTGGCGCCCCTGCACTAAAGCGAGCGTTTTCCCTCCAATTTTCTAGGGTCCAAGAACTCAGATCTTCGGATAGGTTCATGCAGCCATAGAACATCCTGTTCAAATCCACTGCCCGCGAAATATTCCATGTTTCGGTACCGATTTTTCTTAGCCTTTCACATCCGAAAAACATCTCATGCAAGTCAACAGCACTGTAGAGGTCGTAGCCGCCCATGCCGAGCCGTTTTAGCGATTTGCAACTATAGAACATTCGACTCGTATCAGTCACCAACGGCATCCCGAAGCGCGGCATCCTGACCTGCTCAAGGTTACCGCAGCTTTCGAAAAGACCCTGAGCTGTAGTCGTGTATGTCGTATCCAGTTTCTCCAGATCGGCTGCACGGAGATTTTCAAACCGGTTGAACCAATGGCAGAGTTTTCTCGGTTTTATCCCGCCATCTGCAACGGAAACACTGGTAACGCGATTAGCTATAGCGTCAGTTGTCCAACAATGATCGTTAAAATTTTCGAAGACCTTCGTTACATGCTTTCCAGCAAATTCTGTTCCCAACACAGGAATACGCCCATAGCGGTAAAAGGTGAGTGATTCATCGTCTACGGAGTATATGGCAAATTGTCTGTCAGCCATTTCGATTCCTTTCTCTTGGACTGCGGAAATATGATTGCCTGACAAACGAGAAAGTCTTGAAACCGCGGAATCTATGGTCGAAATTGTTTCAGATAAACGATATGGACAAGCCATACCACTAGTTTAAATCTATCCTTACATTCAGTCCCACCATAAAAGACCGGGCTTTCCTGTTTGCAACTCCCCAGGTTGTAACGTGGTTGTTTGACAAGAGGTATGCGATTGTTGAAACGGCACGTGAAGCGGGCTATTTGCAAAGGCACCGCGACGTGGAAATTGGTAGAATATCAAATCGATCCTCTTGAATACGCTGCAAGACTTGCAGCCGGAAAAGGAAAGGAATGATGCAAGACATGAACGAAACAGACAACAAGCAAAAGAAAGGAGGAGGCATGTTTAACAAGATCAAGGCCGTCAGTCGCCGCGCTGCGACCGTTGCCGCCGGTACCGTGCTCGTTTTGTCGCAATGCCTAGGCAGCTTCGGTGCCGCATTCGCGCCGAGTACGGCCTACGCAGAAACTTCAGCGAAGACGGCAACCGTCACCCTTGCCGATACCGAGAACGGCAGCCTGTCGTTTGTCGGCAGGGACGACGACACCAAGACCATTACGGTGAATGTCGGCGAGGCGGTCGCAATCAAGGCCTCTCCCGCCGACGGGTATTTCGCCGACAGCCTCTCCGTCTTCAATAACTCCGATAACGATGCCTCCGCTGTCTCGCTCAAGGACGGGATCGGCACCTTCAAGGTGACCGGCAGCGCCACCGTTTCCACCATGTTCTATGAGAACGGTTCGAACGGCTCCTCCATCCTCAAGGCCGTGAAGGTCAAGGAGGGTAAGGCCAACAAGGCTATCGATGAGAAGACCTATATCAAGGAGAACGCCGATTCCAAGTACGTCGGACTCGGCGACAAGCTGGAGAAGAAGGATGTACTCACCGTGACCACCACGGTCGTCGACTCCAACATCCTCCCGAATGCCTCTCTCGATAACCTCTGGGCCGACGACGACGGCGATGGCATGTCGGACCATGCAGACGCGCTGCGAGCAAATGCAGTCAGCCATGCGATCCTCTATGACCTCAACGAGGATTCCGACTACTATGTCGGCTACGCCGGCTCCCGTATCTCCGGCGCCACCCTTGCCGACTGGGGCGCCTCCGAGAACAACGCCGACGCCAAGATGCGCGACGGCTTCGTGTTCGACGATGCCACCGGTCTCATCTACGTGCCGAAGAAGTACACCGAGAAGAACAAGAAGGGCGAGCTCAAGGTCGCTTCCTCCCGTATCCAGCTTCTCTATGCAACTGCAGACAAGGGTGCAGAGAACAGCATCAGCATCAAGATCTCCAAGGATGGCGTGGACGGGGATGTCGCCGAGAACGGAACCGCCAAGGTCGATATCCTCGCCACCGACACGAAGATCGTTCTCGCCAAGGACAAGGCCGCCCGCGAGTCACTGAAAGACAGCTCGATCGATTCCGTCATCGCGAACGGCATCGAGTACACCCGCGATATGGACATGTGGTCCTACGATGAGGGCACCGGTACGCTCAATCTCAAGCTCGCTCCGGCCGGCGTCCGTACCGTCAAGGTCAAGCTGACGAACGATACCGGCAAGACTGTCGGCAACTTCCTCACCTCTATCGCCACCAAGGCCTTCGCCGGCAACGTGAACAACATCGGCACCTGGAAGTTCAATACGGCACCATATGTCGGCATGACCTTCCACACCAACGGCCACAACAAGTACACCGGCACTCATCGTAGCCCGTGCGGGCGGTGTAGAACCCGCCCGGCGGCCGCTACGAGACGAAGACCATCTACCAGGCGCTCGGCACCCAGGGCGTGGACGTCTCCGCCCTGCAGTCCGGCAACTACTCCATCGAGCGCACCTGCACGATCAACGCGCAGACCACGTCCTCCGGCGTGGAGATCCCCAACGCCGCAAACCTCAACCTGACTTGCGGCCATGTCGGCGTC
>OGQO01002197.1_pt1 | contig 15823 bp, 7 predicted proteins | sample 1553241 | NCBI WGS metagenome assembly OGQO01 (sample SAMEA2579933, study PRJEB22360) | human gut metagenome | biome: human gut; feature: human-associated habitat; material: faeces | place: Denmark | collected 2008/2010
ATCTGCTATTTTATTCTCGTTTTCTTCTATTCGAGTTTGATCTTCTTCCCGTTTTTTCTTCAACGCTACCAATTTTTCTTTATGCTCCTGCAAACGTATCCTTTTCTTTTTCAATTGTATATTTGCAAAAACAAAGACAAAAACAACAAGTAACAAACTAGCTATCACAAGCAGCCACATATAAAGATTATCTAACTTCATTTGTTCTAAAGAGATTTTAGCTTGTAATAATTTAGCTTCTGTTTGATGATAATCATACAGCCTCTCCATCTTTCTAATCGATTCTGTTTGTTTAATCATATTCATCGAATCTCTTAAAACGTCATATTGAATCTGGTTCTTTGCATATTCTTCCCAATGCTTTCTATCTTTCTCTAGTTCAGCCAAAAAATAATATGCTCCTGCACGAGTTTGCAACCTTGGACTAGCCACACAAATATTTAAATAATAGTATGCTGAATCAATTTTATTGGTTTTTTGATACAATTTACCAAATGCTAAATTTACAGGATCTAATACGGTCTTCTTCAAAGGGAAACATAAAGTAGACTTAAGGCACTCATATGCTTTAGAATAATCACCTTTGTTCATAAACAAATTCCCTAATTCTTTATAAATAGAAGGTTTGCTAGATTTATCACCTATAATCAAAGCCCTTTCATAATAAAAGATAGCACTATCATTCTCACTAAGAGCTGTAAAATTTCTTCCAAGATCCCTTAACACAAACGATTGCCCAATAGAATCTTTAAGTAACTCAAAGCTTCGCAATGATTTTTTCTGATAAAAAACCGCTTTTTCATATACTTCTTGATAGGTATAAAGCATCCCTATACTATTATATAAACGTCCAAGAAAAGCATAATCAGTAATCTCCATCTCATTTTGTAAAGCTTTCAAATAATAATCCTGCGCCCGTGGAGCATCTTTCAAATCATCAACAACACGTCCTCTATAATACCAAGCTTTTGCTTTTCTTTTCACATCATCTGTCTTATCAAAATATTCTGTAGCTATTGCAATTAATGAGTCTGACTCGTGCTTCTTATAAGTTTTATCTTCAGCTTCTGTCAAAAGCAGGTAGTACATAGCACGATCCTTTTCTGAAAGATCATTTACATCTTGTATTGTTGATAGCAATGTTAAAACGCTATCGGGATGTTGGGACATTATCTTTTCCGCATGTTCATATAGACCTGAGTGATGGCTACATGACATTAGTCCAGTAATAAAGAACAGAAAAAAGACGTATAGATTGTTTTTCATACTCTGTAACATTTTTATTTTCCACAAATGTAAGTAAAATCTCTAATCCTAAAAGTCTTGATTTTTACTGAATTAGACACACACGAGGATTTACGGGTATTTGCATTCCTCCATCTGTTTTGAAAATCAAAACGGATCAAACACCCCGCAAATAAGAAGTAAGTTTAAACTCTTTTACCTTTTAAATACACACAGAAGCACTAGAATACGCAGGATTACTCTAGTATTAGGGCAACAAAGACAACACAAGAGAGTGAACCTTGCCATTGCTGGCAACTACCTGTTCACCCGAAGCCCAGTTCTCTCCTCCATTGAAATCCGATATTTTTCCTCCGGCCTGCAATAAAATCAAGGCACCAGCAGCTACGTCCCAAGGGCCTAAAAAGGCCTCTATACGGGCATCAAAACGTCCTGCTGCCACATAACACAGTTCAGCGGCGGCAGATCCCATCAAACGGGTACCTCCCGCAAAACCATACAACCTATCAACCAAATGAGCGGCTACCGGACGATAAGCATCAGAGTTATAAGGGAAACCCAACGCAATGAAAGCGTTATCCAGTACTGAGACATCCGATACATGTATCTCATTCCCATCCAAGTAAGCCTTACCGCCTTTCACGGCATAGAAACACTCGTCCCTACACACCTCATGGACTACTCCTAGCAATAATTCCTCCCTGTTTCTTAAAGCTATACTCACGCAATAAGGCGCGATATCATGAATATAGTTTGAAGTACCGTCCAATGGATCGATCACCCAACAATATTCCTCATCAGTCAAACTTCCAGAGCCTTCCTCCGCGATAAAACCAGCCTCGGGTAGCAAAGTAGACAAAGCCTCTATGATCTGTCGTTCCGATTCTTTATCCACATAAGATACATAGTTATGAGCACTTTTTTCCTCCACTAAGTTCCGGTCAAACTTTCGGCGTTCTTCTTTTAAGAATGTCGCAGAAGCACGAGCTATTTCTCGAACCTCCTTACACAAATAGGCTAAATCTAATTCCATACCGTTCATTTTATTTTGGCAAATGTAATGATTTCCATTTATAGTAATCTCATTTTAGCGACAAATGAGACCACATAGAAACGTAAAAATAATACCTATTACGAATTTGCCCTAAAACTCTGCCTTTAAGAAATATTATATTATCTTTGTGTTATGTTCAGCTAAAAAGATTGAGCTATGAAAACAATACATTATCTTTCAATCATCATCTTATCATTCAGCAGTCAAATACTTTTGGCACAGAATGATACTTTAGTCGGTGTATTGCGTGACATCAGCGATAAAATAATCAAACGTTATCCGGTCACGCTAGGCAGTCAGAATCCGATCACCGTGAAAACGAACAAACATGGCGTATTCACCATCCCGGGGGCTAACCTGAATGATACCTTGTTCGTCACTATTAAGAAAACAAGAAATATAGTCAAAGTCCCAGTCAACGGATACAATTATATAACCATTACTTTAGAGAATAGCACATTCAACGCAAAGCGTAGTTTTGAACCGGATGAGGCCCTGAAAGAAATTATGGAAAGGGAACGAAACAAAATAGTAAGCTCAAGCGTTATGAATAAAGAAGAGATACAGAAAACCGGATGCCGGGATCTCTATTGCCTGCTACGAAGGATGAGTGGCATAACATTCGCCGATGGTTCCGTACGTATCCGTGCGAGCGTTTCCCTAAACAGTCCTAGTGACCCGCTAGTAGTGGTAGACGGTATACCGATGGACCTATCTGTTCTAAACACGATGCCCGTGGAAGATGTCTCGGAATTAAGAGTATTGAAAGACGCCGGTGAATACGGGGTAAGAGGCGCAAACGGAGCGATCGTCATAAAAACAGGCAAATAAACAAATAAGAAAAAGAGAAACGTATCAACATGAGAGTATGGATTAAACGGATAGGAGTGATATGCCTAATACCGATCGCATTGGTATTGTTACTCTCTATATTACTATATATACCTCCTTTCCAAAACTTTGCGGTACGGAAAGCGACCGAATATGCGGGAAAAGCGACTGGTATGCAAATCGGGATCGAGCAGATTAGGCTATCTTTCCCGTTAGACCTTACGGTTAAGGGTGTCGAGGTCGTAAATCCTCCCGTCGATACCTTGTTGAGTTTACAGAGCTTGACGGTACGGGTTCGTGCCCTTCCTCTTTTGCGGAAGCAAGTATTGGTAGAGGCGATCGACCTCCGGAACGTAAAGGTTAACACCGGGACTATGATTGAAGGTATGGAAATCAAAGGATTCTTGGGAAAGCTTTACCTGCACGCCGATCGTATAGACCTGTCCGAGGAGAAAGCTACATTTAATACCGTAGATTTATCCGATACCGCCATTACCCTTCTATTAAATGATTCAACCTCGAAAGAAGACACGACTTCCACACCTCTGAACTGGGTACTCAAGCTGGATAAAATTAGTTTGGACCGGGTAGCCTTCGCCCTACAAATGCCCTCGGATTCCTTACGCCTTACGGCTTTCGTAAATAAAGCCGGGCTAAATAACGGCCTCGTAGATCTTGGAGCGGAACAATATAAGGCGAGAAACTTTGACATAACGAATTCTACATTCGCTTATGACGGGAATTACGCGGCACCCGAGCAAGGACTCGATTTCTCCCATATTAGTTTAACGAACCTGAACACTTCTATCGATTCCATCTTATATCAAGGAAAAGAAATAAACGCCCACATCAAGGAATTCTTCGTGGAAGAACGTTCCGGCCTCAAGGTTTCGGCATTGGCAGGAAATGTCCGGAGTGACCATGAACAGATAGACGTACCGGACCTACTTCTCCAGACACCAAATTCCGAAGTGAGATTGACAGCGACTATCCCTTGGAGCTCCCTCGAGGAGCACCCACAAGGTAGCATGAAAGCCCTGTTAAACGCCTCGTTGGGGAAAGAGGATTTATTGATAGCGGCAGGTTCTCTTCCGGAGGATTTCAAGAAAGCCTACCCGGACAAGCCTCTCGCTATTACGGCTGGCGTAGAAGGCAACCTCTCCAGTATACGTATCACACAAGGCGATATCATGCTGCCGGGAGCGTTTCAGATGAACGTCACGGGTAGCATGGAGTCCGTGACGGATAGCATCCGGCGAACCGGTGAGATTCAGTTAAACGCTCGATCCGGTAATCTGGACTTTTTGCTGGCGATGCTTCCCGCCTCCCAACGGGATCAATTTGCCATTCCGGCAGGAATTCAGTTGAAGGGGGAAGCTACAGTCGCAAATCAAGAATACCGCACCGAGCTTGTTCTTACCCAAGATAAAGGCAAAGTAGGTCTGACCGCCCGCTATAATCCGGTAAAACTGGCTTATGAGGCTAATTTACGGATAGACAGTCTGGAACCTACTCATTTCATGCCCAAAGACTCTCTATTTTGGCTGACCGCCTCTGTTAAAGCAGAAGGCCGGGGCACAGACCCTTTCTCTGAACGTACATGGGCCAAACTGGACGGTAAGATATCGGATATACGCTATGGCGCCTCATCGGTATCAGACGTATCCATCGATGGCTCTCTGGAAAAGAACTTACTGAAAGTGGACTTGCTTAGCAAATACCCGTTGGCGAAAATGGATGTCTCCTTAAACGCGACCCTCCACAAGCACGAGGTGAAAGCGATGTTGATAGCGGATGTAGAGAACATGGATTTACAGGGTATGCACTTAATGGCAAATCCCTTCGCCACCTCTTTCCAGCTCTTCGCCGAGGCAGAAAGTAATCTGGATGAAGATAACACGATCGACGTTACGTTAGGAAACTGGGAGGTCGTCACCCCAAAACAAAGTTTCAAGCCGAAAACGCTGACCTTGCATGCCCGGACGGATATCGATACCACCCGTGTGTCTTTCCACGCCGGGGATTTAGGGATCATCCTCACGGGTAATGATTGCATACACCACATCACGGATAAGTTGACTAAGGTATCGAACGATATCACCCTCCAATTGGAACGGGACTCGACAGTCAATCTGGAGATCCTTCGCCCGCTCCTCCCCGATATGTACCTCGAGGTACGGGCAGGACAGGACAATCCGATCTACAACTATCTCCAAACCTATTACGTAGATTTCAAGAGCATCGCCATGAACGCCTATACCTCACCGGAAACGGGTATACGCATGGATGCCTCCATTTACGATCTGGCACGGGATACGATGCAGATCGATACCATCCGGGCGGAGATGCACCAAGATTCGCTCGGACTACTCTATAGCGCCCAAGTGATCAAGAATAAATACAGGCAGCAACAACCTTTCAGCGCCGGGCTGGACGGGCAAATACGTTATGGCTTCGGCGACGCCCGCCTTTATTTCAAGGACGGGAAAGGCGAGACCGGCTTGTTGCTCGGAATCCGGGCCGATAAGATACAGAACGGGGTCAAGTTCCATCTCTTCCCCGATGACCCGATCATAGCGTTCCGACCTTTCAAGCTGAATCCGGATAATTACGTCGTGGTACGCAGCATGAAGGATATCGAGGCGAACCTACGACTCAGCGGAGATAATAACGCCGCCCTCTGGATACACTCCCAAGCGGAAAGTGACGAGATGGAGGAAGTCCACGCCGAGTTGAACCAGATCGACCTTGGGGTTATCTCCAATGCATTCAGTTATATCCCGCCGATGAAAGGTATATTGAACGCCGATTTCCAGTACGCTCCTTCCGACTCGGCCTTCATGGTCGTGGCGGATATGAACATTGATGATCTGTATTATGAGAACGAGCGGGTCGGCGAACTCATGTTCAACGCAGTCTATCTACCTTTAGAGCAGGGGAACCATCAAGTGGATATGCACCTTTTCCGGGACCGGAAAGAGGTGAGTGCCATTACCGCCTTATACCAGATGGGCGAGACCGACCATATCAGCGGTAATATCGAGTTCATGCACTTCCCCTTGGATATCGCCAACCCGTTCATCCCGGATGATATGGCGAAAATGGGCGGAGACCTCGATGGTACACTCGCTATCAGCGGACAAAGCGATAAACCCATGGCCGAGGGATATCTGATTCTCGATACCGCTTCCGTTTATGTAGGCGCCGCAGGTTCTACCTTCCGTTTCGACGATAAGAAGATAGAGATAAAGAACAACCGGATCTTGTTCAACCAATATGGTATTTACGCATACAACAAGAATCCGTTTATCATCAACGGAGAAGTGGATTTCAACGATTTATCCCGCATGACCGCCAATCTTAAACTAACGGCGAATAACTTGCAACTGCTGAACGTTAAGAAAAACGAGGAAAGCCTTGTCTACGGAAAGCTGTTCGTCAACCTGAATTCTACCGTACGCGGGCCGTTGGATGCCTTGACCATGCGAGGAGACTTGCAATTACTGGGCGGGACGAATATCACCTACGTGCTGAAAGACTCCCCGTTGACCGTGCAAGACCGTATGTCGGACATGGTAACCTTCACCTCTTTCACGGATACCTTACGCCGGCGCATGCCTCGTAAACCCCCGTTGCCGATGGGAGGCATGGACATGCTGATGACGATCCACATCGATCCCGCCGTACAAGCGAACGTGGATTTAAGTCCCGACCAGTCCAACCATATCAATCTGGAGGGGGGCGGCGACCTTTCCTTCCAGTATACCCCGCAAGGCGATATGTTCTTGAACGGACGCTACACGCTGACGGGCGGAACCATCAAGTACTCCATCCCGGTCATCCCGCTGAAGGAGTTCAACGTACAGGAGGGTAGCTACGTGCAATGGACGGGTAACCCCATGGACCCGACCTTGAACCTTACGGCCACCGAGCGAGTCCGTACGTCCGTCACCCTAACCGGGCAATCATCGCCCCGCTTGGTGAATTTCGACGTAGGCATCGAACTGACCCAGCGACTGGAGAACCTTGGGTTGCAATTTACCCTCACCGCCCCGGAAGACATGGCGATGCAAGAGGAACTGACCTCGAAAGGTCCGGAGGAACGGGCGAAGCTGGCTGTCAGCATGCTCGTGACCGGTATGTACCTCGGCGGCGGTGGCGGCAGCGGCAAGGGGAACATGAATATGGGAGACGCCTTGACCAGCTTCTTGCAAAGCGAGATCAACAACATCGCCGGAAGCGCCTTGAAGTCCGTGGATATCAGTTTCGGCATGGAGACATACGACGATAATGGCGATGCCGGAGGCGGTACCCGTACCGACTACTCCTTCCGCTTCGCCAAGCGATTCTATAATGACCGTATCCGTGTGGTTCTAGGCGGCCGTATCTCTACCGGCGAGAACATTAACAACGGGCAGGCGCAGCCGTTCATCGACAACGTATCCGTCGAATACCGGCTGGACAGCAGCGGTTCCCGCTACGTCAAGCTCTTCCACGACAAGAACTACGAGAGCCTGCTGGAAGGCGAGATCACGGAGACCGGGGCCGGTATCGTGCTCCGCAAGAAAATGATGCACCTCAGAGAGTTATTCAACTTCAAGAAAACGAAAGTGAAACCCATAAATGATGAAAAGGAATGAAAAGCATTTTAATATATTTTAGGCGGGACGACTCCCTCGGGCGGGGGAGGATGTCTCCCTCGGGCGAGGGAGAGCGTCTAACCCGAGCGGGGGATGGCACGTCGCCACCGGGAGCATCCTCCTATCCGTACTTCTTCTCTCCTCTTGCTCCACCACGAAGAACCTTCCCGAGGGAGCGGTCCTATATACCGGTATCAAGAAAATAGAGGTGAAGAACGAGGATAAGACCAAACCCGGCGAAGCCGCTTTGGAAGAAGTCGAGGCCGCCCTAGCCTATCCTCCCAACAACGCCTTGCTGGGAAGCTCCTCGATCCGGGTACCTTTTCCCTTCGGCCTGTGGGTCTACAACGCTTTCGTGAACAAGAAAGGGAAGGTCGGCAAGTGGATCTTCAACAAACTGGCGTCGAAACCGGTGCTGATCACCACCGTGAACCCGGATGTCCGCGTCAAGGTAGCCCGGAACCTATTGAACGAGTACGGTTATTTCAACGGAGAGACTTCTTTCGAGGTCATACCCGATCCCAAGAATCCCCGGAAGGCGAAGCTGGAATACAGTGTCACCATGAACGATCCGTATACGCTGGACAGCATCCAATACGTCCATATCCGTCACCGTGCCGACTCATTGATCGATGCCACGATCGGCGATCGTATCCTCCACAAAGGAGAGAATTTCAATGTCGTCCAATTGCAAGCCGAGCGGGAACGCATCTCGTCCTTGCTCCGTAACAACGGATATTACTATTTCCGTCCCGATTTCATCACCTATCAAGCGGATACCTTGTTGAACCCCGGGAAAGTGGCCTTACGGGTGGCCCCGAAGGAAAGCCTGCCTCCCTCGGCCCTCCGCCCTTGGAAACTCGGGGATATATCCGTCTGGCTAAACGGCTACCAGAATGAGACTCCCACGGACTCGATCCGCTATAAGGACCTTACGATCCATTATGAGGGCAAGCTAAGGGTTCGCCCCTCGGTCATTTACAACCGTTTATATTTCAAGCCGGGGGAACTTTATAACCAGCGGGCGCAGGAACGGACGCAAACGGCCCTGTCCCGCTTGGGTATCTTCCGTTATGCCGAGTTGCAATATTCCCCCCGTGATACCATGCGCCGTCAAGATACGCTGGATCTGCGGATCAATACGGTCTACGATCTTCCATTGGACGGCGAGCTCGAGTTGAACGTTACCGCCAAGAGCAACGACCAAGTGGGTCCGGGCGCCATTTTCAGCGTGACCAAACGGAATGTCTTCGGAGGGGGCGAGACCTTCGGCGTGAAACTCCGCGGCTCTTACGAATGGCAGACCGGCAACAAGCTGGATGGTAGCAACTCCAAGATCAACAGTTATGAGTTAGGCTTGACTACCACGCTGACTTTCCCACGGGTATTGTTCCCTACATTCAGCAAACGGGACATGAATTTCCCGGCCAGCACCACCTTCCGCCTCTATGCGGACCAGATGAACCGGGCCCGTTTCTTCAAGTTGCTGGCATTCGGTGGTGACGCCTCGTATGAGTTCCAGCCTACTGCCACGTCTCATCATTCCATCACCCCTTTCAAGCTGACGTTCAACTTGCTCCAGCATACCACGCACGAGTTCGACAGCATTACCAACGTGAATAAGGCTCTAAAAAAGAGTTTGCAAAATCAATTCATCCCGGCCATGAACTATACCTATACCTATGATGATTCCCCGATTACCAGTCGCCGGAACCATCTTTGGTGGCAGGCATCCGTTACCCAAGCGGGTCTTGTCTTGGATGGGATTTATGCGTTAGCCGGGAAGAAATTCAATAAAGAGGATAAGGAATTACTCGGCAACCCCTTCGCCCAATTCATCAAGGGAACCGCCGAGATACGTTATAATTACGCCCTCGGGCATAAGCAATATCTCGTAGGCCGATTAATGGCCGGCGCTATTTATAGCTACGGCAACGCCCGTACCTCCCCTTATAACGAGCAATTCTACATCGGCGGAGCGAATAGCATCCGTGCTTTTACGATCCGCAGCATCGGTCCCGGACGTTACTACCAGAACAGCGACAACAATAAATACGCTTACATCGACCGTACGGGTGATCTTAAATTCGAGGCCAACCTCGAATACCGCTTCCCGATCCTTGGCGACCTGCATGGGGCTACCTTCCTCGACAGCGGCAACATCTGGTTGATCCGAAACGATCCGGATCGTCCCGGCGGACAACTGAAATGGGGTAGCTTCCTCAAGGATCTAGCCTTGGGAACCGGCTTCGGCCTGCGTTACGACCTCACCTTTATCGTCATCCGTTTCGACGTGGGTATCGGTCTGCACCTCCCTTACGATACCGGAAAGAAAGGCTATTACAATATCCCGAAATTCAAGGACGGCATGGGTTACCACTTCGCTATCGGATACCCCTTCTAGCTGTTCCATTCCTAGGATTCTGTGGTCTTATCCAAGGTATTTCATTTTCAATAGGTCAACCCTAATTGGAAATGAGATACTTTTGCGCTCTCATTTTAATAACAAACAGATTAATTAACGAACAGAATCATGAAGAAGATTTTTTACTTAATGTTGGTAGCCCTTACTATGGGTATGTTCACCGCTTGCGACGACGATGATGAGAATACCCCTCAAATCAACAACCCGGAACCCAAGGAACAATGGGGCAAGACGCTCCGGGGCGACAATCAAACCCTACTGGCCTTTCCTGATATCTATGCCGATTATTGGGAATACACCTATTCTTACAAAGATAATCCAAACATCGGCCTTCGTCTGACTGGAAAGTTCCCGAAGTCACGCTTCTTCAATTTCACGGTTTATAACGACGAGACCCAAATAGACGTATCCAGCATTGAAGACGTAAATATCCAACCCGATGACAGCTCCATCAACCCCTATGTAAAGGAAACAGACGACTACGGAGCAAATGGCTATACGATTTACATCATTCCCGCTAACACCCCCGCCAGCGCACGCGCCTCGATGAAGAACGTATGTGAGTTCCCGGAGGATGTCAATATGGTCTCCATTTTCATGCGTCTTTACTTGGCGAAACAATATAGCGGCGATGAGTATGGCGGCGTGGACATGCCTGCTATCCAAGCTTTCGATGTGACTACAGGTGAGGAAGTAGATTTCCCGAAGCGTGAGGTCTGCAACATCCACGAATCGTTGAACTTGCCGCCGATGGATTTCTCCGCCGACCTGCCGCAACTCCCGTTCATGCGTGCCCCGCTGAGCCTAATGTACCCGAACAGCCCGGCAGAATACCTATTCGCCCGCATCAAACTGAACGAAGGGGAGGTAGCAACTTTCCGTTTCATCCCTCCTACGGCTCCTAAAAGCGTAAGCGAATACGCCACCGCCGATGTACGATACTGGTCCATATGCCTTGGGTCAGCCGAGACCTACTCGTATGCCTCTATTTACGACAAAGAAATGCCTAAAGTGGACAAGGAAGGTTTCGTAACCTTTATCATAGCGGACGCCAACTCCGCCAAACTGCCCGATCTCCAAGCGAAGGCGGAAGCCAACGACGGTACATATATACTGACTTGGAACCGTAAGGAGCAAGGAGATGGAATCCTTGCCTTATACCGCAACATGGTGATCAACGAGAATTATCCACATTCCATGCGCAAGTTGATGGAGTCCGTTCCTCTAGCGGCCGCCGGCGGCGATATGAGCGGTTTCAACCCGATGAAGATGATCGCCATGCTCGCTATGGGCAACTGGGGACCGCAAGGCTATAAATTCAGCGAGGACGATTTCTTGAGCGATAGCTTCAATTACGCCAATATCCGAAGAATGAAATAAACCAATAGACATATCGTATTTTCAAGTCCCCTCGTATCCGGTCTTAACCGGAACAAGGGGACTTCCTTTTCACACTCTTATCATAAACCATGGAATTTAGATTCCTTATAGACGGGCGGTAATATAATCGATGATCTGCAGACAAAGGTTTGTGGTCTGCTCGTTCACGTCCAGCTCCGGATTCAGCTCTACCAAATCCATCGACTTAACCAGATTCGTAGACAACATATGATCCACGAAGTTATTAAACTCATCCGGCATCAGTCCCTCACACACACGAGTTCCCGTGCCCGGAGCGAAACGGGGGTCTATGCTATCCACGTCTATGCTGAAATGCACGTTGCGGATCTTCCGTTCCTTCAATTTCCGCTTGATGTCCTCAGCTACGAAGCCGATGCCTTTCAGATGGATCGTCTCCATCGTATAGACACTCAGCTTCTCCCGCTCGATCAAATCCCACTCGCCCTCATCCAGACTGCGGGTCCCGACCAAGAATACGTTCTGCGGATTCACCTTATTCCCGGGAGCGTAGATATTCACCAGTTCCTCGCTTCCCATCCCCATCAACGCACTCAGAGGCATCCCGTGGATATTACCACTGGGAGAAGTCTCGCTGGTATTGATATCCCCATGAGCGTCCAGCCAGATAATACCGAAATCATCATAACATTTACCCACGCCCGAGGCGCTACCTAAACCCAGCGAATGATCCCCGCCAATCACCAAGGGGAACGCTCCTCCACGCAATGTATCATAAACCAACTCCGCCAGATTCGTATTCACCTCCACGATCGCATCCAGATATTTCATGCTGTTACCCCGTACGAACTTATCCGCCTCGCTAACAGGGGGTACATACAAATTACCCAAGTCAAAGGCTTTATGCCCGTTCTTCCGGATCACCCCCATCAATCCCCGTTCCCGAAGGTGGTTCGGGGCACGCTCTACGCCAGCCCGGTCACATCCCAGATTCAAGGGAACACCTATTACATTTATCTTCATACACTAGAATTTAGCGAACGTATCTCGTATAATGCCAATCGCTTCCATCATTTGCTCCTCAGTAATCACCAAAGGAGGCGTGAAGCGGATGATATGATCGTGGGTAGGCTTAGCTATCAAGCCATTTTCCTTCAACGCCAGACAGATATCCCAAGCCGTCTTCCCATCTTTAGGTTCCGTCACGACAGCGTTCAGCAAGCCTTTACCCCGTACTTTCTTAATCATCGGATTATCGATCTTCTCGATCTCACCACGGAACAGCTCACCCATCTTAAACGCATTCTCCGACAAATGCTCGTCACGTACCACCTCCAAGGCGGCGATAGCGACTTTCGCCGCCAACGGATTTCCACCATACGTAGAACCGTGCTCTCCCGGAGCGATCGTTAGCATGATCTCATCATCCGCCAATACCGCCGAGACCGGACTGACCCCACCGGACAACGCCTTTCCCAAGATCAAGATATCCGGGCGAATCCCCTCGTAATCACAAGCCAATAGCTTACCGGTACGACCGATACCTGTCTGTATCTCATCCGCGATAAACAACACATTATGCTGATGGCAAAGATCATAGCAAGCCCGCAGATAACCATCGTCGGGCACCACGACCCCGGCCTCACCTTGGATCGGTTCCACCAAGAAGCCTACTACATCGGGATCTTTCAAGGCCTCGGCCAACGCATCTACATGATTATAGGGTATCTTTATAAACCCGGGCGTATAAGGACCGAAATCGGCGTAGGAACTAGGGTCGGTACTCATAGAGATAATCGTGATCGTACGTCCGTGGAAATTCTCGCTACAAACCACAATCTTCGCACGCTCCGGAGCGACCCCTTTCCGACGGTATCCCCAACGGCGGCAAAGCTTCAAGGCCGTCTCTACCGCCTCGGCCCCCGTATTCATCGGCAAGAGCTTATCATATCCGAAAAACTTACAGGTAAATTCCATGTACTCACCCAGTATATCCGCATGAAAAGCACGGGATACGAGCGTAAGCTTCTCCGCCTGCTCCATCAGGGCCTTCACGATCTTAGGATGGCAATGTCCTTGGCTCAAGGCAGAATAGCCAGACAAGAAATCAAAATAACGTTTTCCTTCCACGTCCCACACGAACACGCCTTCGCCTCTTCTGAGAACGACCGGCAGAGGATGGTAGTTGTGGGCACCATACTTCTCCTCTCTGGTAATGTAATCTTCCGGTTTCATACTATAATTGAGTTTAAATGACTAGCATATTGTAAGCGTTTACATCGGGATAGCTCAAAGATAAGCATTTGCGGCTAACCAATTGATTACGGGTATGTATGTTAAGAAACATATTCACAAAAAAGAAGGGATGCCCCGCTCTCCCCAAGGAGAAACAAGGGCATCCCTCGCACATTAGACAAACAACATTTAGTTCCGTATCCGTACCTTATAGGTCTGGTCGGCTATCCGGACAAGATAGACTCCCGCGGGAAGGGCGTATCTCGTCTCGCCGGGAACGACCGCGAACCGGGCACGGCTGGCACCCGACAGGCCGACAACCCATGCCTCAGCCGGACGATCCGCACGGATATGGAGGGCGTTGGCAGAGGTCCAAACCGCCATGCCTCCCTCTACCGAGGCGTTCGATGTCGGGGTATCCGGGGTGTCGGGCGTGTCGGGATAATCGGGATCCACCTGCTCAGATTTGGCCGTATAGCTTACCACGAACGGGCTGAAGCTGGAAACGGAGATCTCCATATAGTCCTTCTCCAATTTCAAGTTGTCCTTAGCCTCGGAATACACGTCTACCTCGCCGTCCGAGCGGAGGTGGATAATCACGATATCATGTTGGGTTTTATTTACGCCTTCCGGATACGGGATACGTACCGTCACGATATCGGAGGGCTGCACGGGAGTTACGGCGGTAGTGGTGGATGCGTCGGTAGTGGAAATCGTGGTCGTCACCTTAACCAAGGTCACTTCCATCACGATCTTCGGGGCATCAGGAGCGATACCCGCATCTTGGGCGGCAGCTTTCGCTTTCTCTTCAATCTCAGCCTTTTTCGCTGGGTCTTCTATATCTTCCTTCACCAAGCGGAGGCTGGAGAGTTCCGTATCCGATGGCAGGGATACGGCATCGGGGATGATCACGATCGGGTTATCATCCGTTGGAACATTCGTTCCCTCCTGCCCTTCCTTTTCCTTGGGAACGGCCGGCGTACCGATCGTAGCGATCTCTTCCGTAGTCACGGAAGATTCCTGCGTAAAGGCAGCGGTTATCGTCTTGCTGAGGCAGGTGCCAATATTAACCGTCTCAGCTGTCTGCGAGAAACCATCCACGCTGTATTCTTTGAACTCGTAATTCTGCAAGGCTGTATTTGCCAAGTTTAACTCGATATTCTGGGGTACGGCATCACCGGATTTCACGACCACTTCCTTACCCTCTTTGTTATAGGAAACGGAGATCGTGCCGCCTTCCGGCTGTTGGATCGTGACGTAACATACCGGCTGGGGAGCTACCTCAAATTCCACCTTATACGTGCGCTTGGTCTGTCCATCCTCGGCGGTAACGACCAAGGTAGCCTTGGCCGATCCATCCACGAGCGATACAGTAGCCGTGAACGATCCTGTCGATTGTACGGGAACAAGCGATCCATTCACGAACAGCTTAGCCTTCGCATCGGCCAGCTGGCCGGATAAGGTGAGGGCAGCCGATTCCAGGGTGGAACTTGGGAGCAGCACCTCATATTTCATCGTAGAGGCAAGAAAACCGGGAAGCGGGGTAGCAGCCTCATTTCCTACCTTATACGAGAGGGAACTCAAACGGGCTTCCGAAGACGGAACCACGGGGATAGGCTCAAATTTCACCTCAGCCGTCACCGCGTAGGCCGGCATCAAGAAGTAGGTCGTACCATCTTTCTCTTTCTGCAACGGAACGGTCTTGGTTTCATTCCCGACCTTCCCGGATACCTTCAAGGAGCCGAACACCATTTGGTAGCCTTTGTTGGGGGTGGCGGCAATCGTCACCTTCGTACCGGAGGCGACCTCGCCGCCGGAAACAATCGAACTACCCGGAGCATCGGCGGTACTCAAGGTAAGCGTACCGTTCGCCGGGTTGGCGAAGGTGACGGTGGACTGGATCTTCTCGTACTCCACCTCTACCGTGACCGGAAAGTCCGGCATGGTGAAGGTGTAGAGGTAGGCGATACCGCTACTGGCATCGGGCTTAAACGTAGCCGGTACCGTTTCGTCGGGTGCACCCGTGCGGTAAAC
>OGQO01002200.1_pt1 | contig 15808 bp, 9 predicted proteins | sample 1553241 | NCBI WGS metagenome assembly OGQO01 (sample SAMEA2579933, study PRJEB22360) | human gut metagenome | biome: human gut; feature: human-associated habitat; material: faeces | place: Denmark | collected 2008/2010
AACCCTCTTCTCGTTTGTAGCCCGGAGCGGAATCGAACCGCTATCTAAGGTTTAGGAAACCTCTATTCTATCCGTTGAACTACCGGGCCCCGTTTATTTCCCGCAAAGATACGAAATTAATCCTACACTCCCACCATCCGGGTCAACAAAAAAGGGCCGCGCCGAAAAGCGCGACCCTTATTCGGATTAGATTTACTGTAAGTTACTTCATAATCTTTGTAGTGACAACCTCGCCGTTGGCAAGAGTGTCGACACGGATTACAATACCGCTGTAGGTTTCGCTGACACGCATACCCTCAAGATTGTAATACATCGTGCTGACTACTTCAAGTCCGGTATAAACACCGTCGATTGAAACAGTACCACCTACTGTCACAGCATCGCCGAGACCGCCCATCTCATTGGCGGCACGTACTGAATATACTGCATCAGGATTTGCCACGGTGTACTCCGGCTCTGTAGTAAACGCTACCACCTTGCCGTTTTCGCACACTGCCCAGCAAAGCACATACTCGCTGTCGTCCCATGACAGTGTAGAGCCTTCGAGCTCAACATTTGCAGGCAGAGGAGCCTGCTCGGCAAGAGCCGCGGGATCCCAGTCATCGTCACCGCCCATCACTTTCGCGATAGTCATCGATTCTGCCTCTTCCTTGGTGAGGACAGGATTATTGGGATGGTTGCCCGGTCCGAAGGTTTTCTTGCGCTGGCTCAGGTCGATGGGTGAACCGTTGGAAGTAAACGAGTTGTATTCGGCAAACTGCTTGGGATAGCCGTCGGTACCCATGTCATGCCATCCGATAGCCGAAGGCTTGATCTGCATCTCGGTGTCGATAAAGAGGGCGATAGGTGTACCGCTACCCCACGGGCGACCGAGAGTGTACTGACCGTCTACCGATTCCGGTCCGGTAATCTTGCAGTCCTTGAAGATGTAGCCATACTCCTTGGCGACAGAGGGCACTGCGAGATAGCCGCCGGCACACATCTGAAGCTCTACGCGGTTGTAATATACATCGCCCTTGCCACAGAGGAAGTCGGTGCGACCGCGGAGAAGACCGCCTTCAAAGTAGTAGCGCGAATTTTCATTATTGGATACGTAAGTGTCCTGATAAGCCCAGAGACATACATCCTTGCAGACGGTCTTGTCGGAAGCGTCGTTAAGCACGATGTTACGTCCTGACTCATCAGGCATCGCACTCTTGATAGTGACATCCTGCATATAGGTGCCGGTAGCCTGCTTGGTGAGCTGAAGCACGTCGCCGCGTCCGATACCTTCAAGCACATGGGAACCGCCCTTGTATTCAGGCACCGTGTTTATGATGGAAGTGCCTTCCATGCTTTCACCGATGATTGATATATTAGGTACGTTGATGATTGTGGTGGCACTCGGATACTGCTTGCCGTCGGTACCCTCGGCAAAACGGTCGGTGGCGGCGGGTATCACATAGTCGCCCTCCTTATCCTTGATGAAGATGCGGAAACGCTTGGAGGTATCCTCACGCTTGGCGGCTGCGTCAAGTGCTTCAAGTATGCTGCCGTCGTCGGGCACCACGAAGTCATACATGGCTTTTGTAACAGCCGGACGGGTCTTGGTGGTGAAATTGATTACGATTTCCTTGCCGATGGCATTGTCGGTGAGGTCGCTGATGCTGTTGGCGGCAAGGGTGAAGGTGTACTTGGTGCCGTAGGCGAGGTTCTTGTACTGGAACAGTACGGTCTTGCCTGTCACCTGTGCGTCGAGTTTCTGATCATTGAGAGTGGCGCTTGCCTTGTCGGTAACTTTCACCTTCTCATCGAAAGTAAGCACGATTCTGCCGTTGATTGAAGCTGTCTCAGAGCCTTCTTCCGGCACGAATGACACGAGTACGGGTGCAGTGCCGTCGTCAATGAGTTTCTCGGTACCGATAAGATAAGATGCGCCGAGAGCTATACCGTCATTGTTGGATGTAGTGCCGTCGATTGCCGACTCTTTGTCGGAAATCCAGCGTATGTAAAGTGCCGGCTGGTTGTTTGCCTCGGCGGGGAGGTCAAACTCGGCATCGGTCCAGTTCTTGTTGCCCTCGATATTGATAGTGCCGAGGAGTTTCCAGTTTTCACCGTCGAGTGAATACTCTACCTTCTGTCCGGTATATGCGTTGTAGTTGTACAGCATGGCGGTGATAAGCTTCATGTTGGTGAATGCGGAGGCATTTACCATCGTCTGCCAATAGTATTCGCCAAGACCGTAGGTGCGCCAGTTGACTGCGCCCGGACGACCTTCGTAAGCGCCCGATTCCTGGCTCTTGTCAAGCCAGCCCTCGCTGTTGCCCTCGCTGTTGCGGAGTATCAGCGCCGCAGCGTCATTGTCGGCTGAATAGAAGTCGGCGGCACGTCCGTTGTTACCCTTGCGGTAGAAGTCCCATCCTACTACAAAGTCGATAGCCGAATAAGTAGCGGTGATGGAGTGGTTCTCGTTCATCGTGAAATTGATGGAGCTTGAGGTCTGACCGTCGCTCCAGTTGCTGAACGTGATTATCGGATTGCTGGTGGCGGTGAGTGTCACCTCAGTACCCTCCTCATACATGTTCTTGCCGTCAATCACATTGGGAGCGGGAGTAGCCTGTACCATATAATAGTTGGCGCCCCCCTCGATTGCGTAGTCAAGGCTATAGGTGTTTATCTCAGCGAAGTTGGCTGTCAGTTTGGTGTCGGCGGCTACGGTATATTTGAATTTCGCCTCGGTCGACACCTCTTTGCCCTCACCGTCGGTCCAGTTTACAAATTTGTAGCCGAAATTACGGGTTGCAGTCAGTGTAAGCTCCGTGCCCTCGTCGAATATCGCACCGTTGGGATAAACACTTACGCTACCGCCATCTTCGGGCGAAGCCACAGCTTCAAAGTTGCATTTTGCTACCGGAAGCACCTCGCCGTCGACTGTACCAAGAATCTTGATGTCGCTGACACCGGCTTCCTTGTTGTCAAGGTCATATATATTAATAACGAGAGAGAATCCTGACTGTGTTATAAGAGTCGGGTCATTCAGCTCAAACTCAAATGCTGGTGTATATTTGGGGTCATTACCAAACTGGTCTTCAGCAGTAGTCTTATTGTCGCGAGGCGGAATAAGACCTGTTGCGAGCACTTTCTCAACGCCTTCTACAGTGCGTACTGTTACATCCATTTTACCTCCGTTAGTACCAAAGCGACAAAGCTTACCGCTCACCTTAAGCGGAGTGAATGTAAGACCCTTTGCAGGAACTACCTTCCACTCTATTGCATTTCCGGCAGAAGCTCCGGCTTCCTTTGATTTTGGCTTAAAGCCTACGAAATGTCCCCATACTGATGAACTTTTTCCTGCGACTTCAAGAATATTGTCACCTACAGAGAATGTATTAAGAGAGAATGCGCCGTCGGGAGTAACCACAGGGGCATCCTCGCTTGACGACTCAAACGCCCATGCGATTGTGGCATCGGCATTGCTGAAAACCGGACCACGTGTCGAGCCGTTCAGCTTGCCGTCGATATGAATGTCGCTGAAACCGCCTTGCTTGGCATTACCCACTCCAACTGTCGCCACGAGGGAGAAACCGTCAGCCGATGCAAGCTTTGCCTGCTGCTCTTCAGTAAGAGTAATGTCAAACTGCTGGGCATAGTTTGCGTTTTTACCGAATTTATCCTCAGCCTGTGTTTTCCTGTTACGAGCAGCGGTATAGTTGCCAAGTGTTTCGAGAGTACCGTCGGCAAGTTTTGCCGATACGGTCACGCCGTTCTCAGCATCTGTACCGAATCGCTGGATGTAGCCACTGACATGTGTCGGCGTGAAAGTCACTCCCTTTGCAGGCTTGACATACCACTCTACCATGTCGTTTGCGTCATTTTTAGGCTGGATTTTCACGAATGTCACATTAACATTGCTTCCGTCTTCAACGCCAGTCACGGAACACTCGCCGAGATTGAACGAGGTGATTGAGATGGCGTCAGGCTCTGAAACGGATGTGACCTCGGCATAAGTATCGATTGTGTTGAAATCCCAGACAATCGACACCGGAGTATCCTCATATACTCCGTCGCCGTTACTTTTCAGAATGCCTTTAGATGCTGCGTAGCCCGGGTTCAAGCAGGCGACACACATCATCAGAAAGACAAATCTTAACAACTTGTTTGTCATAATGATTGGTATTAGTTAAAAATTAATTTGGGTTATATCTTTCGGTTAACTGGTATAAAGCGTTTTTATGGTCTAAAAAATACATCTCTTCCTGAAAGCAAAGATAAGTTTAATTAACAATTATCAACGGTAAAATATATCATTAATCAGGGAAAATTTATCAAAGCAAAGGGGGATGTATCAAAATTCACGATACACCCCCCTTTATATTGACCTGATTCAGTGTCCTACATATTCTTATGGTCGACAGCAGCCTGCTCTACCGGCAGACACTCGATATAATTCTTGATATATCGGTTGAAGCCTTCCACCTCTTCAGCAGTCGGGGCGATTTCCGAACCGGTGTTGCCAAGGAACACACATTCATTTAGCCACCCCGCAAGCGACAGGCGACGGGTATTGTTGACGGCATACGAGGCAAGCAAAGCCATGCCCCATGCACCTCCTTCACCGGCTGTCTCCATGACGGAGATGGGCGAATTTAGAGCGGCGGCAAGTATGCGCTGACCTACTCCGGGTGTCTTGAACAGTCCCCCGTGACCGGTGATGCGGTCAACCTCCACATTTTCATCTTTGAAAAGTATGTCGTTACCGATTTTCAGCACGGCGACAGCCGCATAAAGGTTGGCGCGCATGAAATTGGCGAGGGTGAACTTGTCGGTCGACGACCTCACGAAGAGCGGACGACCCTCGGCAAGACCCGTGACAGGCTCGCCGGAGAAATAGTTGTAGCTCACAAGTCCGCCGCAGTCGGGCTGACCGTCAAGGGCGGCGTTATACAACTTCCCGAAAAGCTCGTTCATGTCGACCGGCACACCCAACAGCTGCTGATACTCCTTGAACACATTTACCCACGCGTTAAGGTCGGAGGTGCAGTTGTTGCAATGCACCATCGCCACAAGGCTTCCGTCGGGGGTGGTCACCATGTCAATCATCTCGTAAGGCTTCGACAGCTCTTTTTCAAGCACTATCATCGAGAACGACGACGTACCTGCCGACACATTACCGGTGCGCTGCAATACCGCGTTGGTAGCCACCATGCCTGTGCCTGCATCGCCCTCGGGCGGACACAGCGGCACTCCGGCGCGAAGATGTCCTGACACGTCAAGACGACGCGCACCCTCCTCAGTGAGGCAGCCTGCCGGCTCGCCCGCAACGATACTCTTGGGGAGGATGTCGAGCAATTTCCACGGATATCCCTCGGGAGCCACAAGATCGTCAAACTTCTTCACCATGTCGGCGCAATAGGTCTTTGTGGCAGGGTCTACGGGAAGCATACCCGATGCATCACCCACTCCGAGCACTTTCTCTCCCGTGAGCTTCCAGTGGATATAGCCCGCGAGCGTGGTGAGATATTTTATATCCTTTACATGCGGCTCGCCGTTGAGTATCGCCTGATAGAGGTGGGAGATGCTCCAGCGGAGTGGAATGTTGTAGACAAACAGCTCCGACAGCTTGGCGGCTGCCGCACCTGTGTTGGTGTTACGCCACGTACGGAACGGCACAAGTATCTCGCCCTTCTCGTCAAATGGCAGATAACCGTGCATCATCGCGCTGATGCCTATCGCGGCAAGGCTCTCTATCTCGATGTCGTAGCGGCTCCTCACGTCGTCGCGCAACCGGGCGTAGCTGTCCTGTACGCCATACCATATAGCCTCGGTGCTGTAGGTCCACATCTTGTCGACGAGCTGGTTTTCCCACTCGTGTGCCCCCTGGGCTATCGGGTTGTTATCCTCATCGATAAGCACAGCCTTGATGCGGGTCGAGCCAAGCTCGATGCCAAGCACAGCCTTACCCGCAGCAATGGTCTCTTTCGGATTCTTCATACCTGATACTTCCTACTTAATACTTAGCATCACTTATTAAGCATATAGTACACCTCATTGTAGCGAAGCTCTTTCTTAAACTCGCTGATGGTGGTGTTCTTGTTGATATGCACCATCTCTATGCCCGCCATTTCAGCATAATCCTCCCAATATTCGGGAGTAAGGTCGTAGGAGAAGCAGGAGTGATGTGTACCACCGGCAAGAATCCATGCGCCGGCACCGATTTCAAAGTTGGGCATCGGAATCCAGAGAGCCGACGCTACCGGTAGCTTGGGAAGCGGCTTCGACTTGATGCACTCTACATCGTTCACAATCAAACGGAAACGGTTGCCCATATCGATAACTGTGGCGGTGATGCCGTCGCCGGGCTTTGAAGTGAACACAAGGCGCGCGGTCTGTGCCTTGCGGATACCGATACCGAGGTGGTGAACCTCAAGACGCGGCTTCTGCTCGGCGATAAGCGGACACACCTCAAGCATGTGGGCCTGCAGTATCGAGCTTTGTGCCCCGTTGAAGTTAAGGGTATAGTCCTCAAGGAATGAGCAGCCACCCTTGAGCCCCTGGGTCATGTACCATACTGTGCGGTAGAGTGCCGCCGACTTCCAGTCGCCTTCAGCGCCGAAACCGTAGCCCTCTGCCATAAGTCGCTGCGAAGCAAGGCCCGGTATCTGGTCAAAGCCCACAAAATTCGGGTCGTTTATATCATCGGTACCGAGGTCGTCGAAGTTGGTGGTGAAACCCTTCGCACCCTTTGCCTGCAGACATGCGCGGATGGCAAGCTCCGCCTTGGCGGCATTGCGCACCGAGGTGTAGCCTGTGGTACCCGGCTCGGCAAGTTCCTTGTCGTAATCGTAGAGCGAGAAGTAGGTGTTCATAAGCTCTGTCACGTCATCCTCGTTGACCTTCTTGTAATATTCCATCAGCTCGCTTACGGGGCAGTAGTCAACATGATAGCCGAGCTGCATCTCGGCGGCTACCTTGTCGCCGTCGGTAACGGCTACGTTGTTCATCTGGTCGCCGAATCTCACGATGAGCATATCCTGTGCATCGGCCCATGCAGCGGCTACTCGCGACCACACCGCAATCTTCTGTTGGGTAGCGGCATCGCTCCAGTGACCTACAACCACCTTGCGGCGCACATTCATGCGGGCGCAGATATGACCGAACTCGCGGTCGCCGTGAGCCGACTGGTTGAGATTCATGAAATCCATGTCCATGGTATCCCAGGGTATCTCGGCGTTATACTGTGTGTGAAGGTGAAGAAGCGGCTTGCGGAGCTGCTGCAATCCGTGAATCCACATCTTTGCGGGCGAGAAGGTGTGCATCCATGTGATGACACCCACACATTTCGCGTCGTTTGTGGCGGCTTTCATCCCCGCCTCTACCTCTTTGGAGGAGTTTGCTGTGCCTTTGTACACGATTTTGATAGGCAGATTGCCCGAATTGTTAAGACCCTCCACCATTTCCTTTGAATGAGAGTCAACCACTTTAACTGCGTCACCGCCATAGAGAAGCTGGGCACCTGTCACCCACCACACTTCCAGATTGTCAAAAATATTATTCATAATTTTATTGTTTTGTATAAATTTTCAACTGTAGGGATGCACCATGGTGCATCCGCCGATTTCATTGTTAATTAACCACGTTTCTGGATGCACCCCGGTGCATCCCTGCTCTGATAATGAGGCTCTTATTTTGGCATTACTCGCCAAATAGTTACCTCACTTATAGATTAATAGGTCGTTAAAAGCTCACTACTTACCCCTTAACGGTCATCCCCGCAAGGGGATTCATCTTGTTAACCGCGGGTAATGCCGAAGGCATACCCGTGGCTAAAGAGCATCTCTCCTTGACTCAACCCCGGAGCGGGTTGCATAGTCACCTGTTAAGTTTGTTACATTGAGTGGAAGCATCGCCCGCTTCACGCATAACCCTATAACCTCATAACCCTATAACCCAACGCTGAATCCCCGATTCAGCGTTTCTTCTGCCCGTAATACGCATTCGGTCCGTGCTTGCGGTTGAAATGCTTCTCCACAAGCAGCGGGTTCATCGTCAGGTGCGGGTTGACGGTGTAGGCAATGCTCGCCATCTTTGCCACCTGCTCCATCACCACGGCATTGTGTACCGCGTCATGAGGATTCTTGCCCCACGCAAAAGGACCGTGGTTCTTTACAAGCACTCCGGGTGTATGCATCGGGTTGATGCCTTCGAAACGCTTTACAATCACGTTGCCCGTCTCCAGTTCGTAGTCGCCTTCAACCTCCTCGGCGGTCATGTCGCCGGTACATGGTATGGCGTTATGGAAATAGTCGGCATGGGTAGTGCCGATATTGGGGAGGTCGATGCCTGCCTGCGCCCATGCGGTAGCGTAGGTGGAGTGAGTGTGTACCACACCCCCTATCTCCGGGAATGCCTTGTAAAGCACAAGATGGGTCGGGGTGTCGGATGACGGACGAAGGTCGCCCTCGACAACATTGCCGTCAAGATCTACCACCACCATGTCCGATGCTTTCATCACGTCGTAGTCCACACCGCTCGGCTTGATGACCACAAGCCCGCTTTCACGGTCGATACCTGACACATTGCCCCAGGTAAATATCACAAGTCCGTGTTTCACAAGGTCAAGATTGGCGCGAAACACTTCTTCTTTCAATTTTTCAAGCATGATTGTTATATCTTAAATTTTAATGTATCATTATACGATTTCTTGTTAAACCGGTACATCGTGGCACCGCGCCGCGAACTGAGCTTGTCGATTTTGTCGGTCGCCTCCACGCAGTTGTTTTCGAGCAGGCGGCGCCGGAAATTACGCTTGTCTATCGGCTCGCCGAGTATCTTTTCGCAGAGTGCCTGCACCTGGGCGAGGGTAAATAGCTCCGGCAGGAGGTTAAACACCACCGGCTCACGCGTCAGCTTGCGCCGCAATGCCGACAGGGCGCGCTCTATCATCAGCGGATGGTCAAATTCCAGCGCCGGGAGTGCCCTCACGTTCACCCACTCCGCACCATATTCGCCTACACGGCGGTCGATCGCCTCGTCGCTCTTTATAAGAGCGTAATAAGCCACCGATATCACCCTGTCGCCCGGGTCTCGGTCAAGTGCGCCGAACGCACCCACCTGCTCCATGTAGGTATCGTCAAGACCGGTCAGCTCCGACAATACCCTGATTGCGGCGCTGTCCAGGCTCTCGGTAGCCTTCACGAAGCCTCCCATGAGCGACGGGACCCCGAGTTTCGGCTCAAAACGGCGCGGGGCAAGGAGCACACTCAGCTCCCCGTCGTGCAGACTGAAGATGATACAGTCCACACTGACGGGATAGCGGTCGTGGGCGGAATAATAACCCGCCGGAATTGTGCTGACGTTGTCTGTCATTATTGTCGGTTTACCAGAAATACCAATAGAACGCTGCAGTGATACAGAGGATAATCACGGTGTGGATTACATCCCACTTGTTCCAGCTGGCGCGTGTGGCGGCTTTCTGCTCCGGAGTGGAGGTGCCGAACACAAGTCCCCTGATTTTCTCGGGATCGGGTGCCTTGGTGAAGAGACTTACCACTACCACCACGAGCATACAGAACACGAGCATCCATCCGCAGAAGAAGAGCCAGTTGGAGTCATAGAACATCCACTTGAACCAGTTCTGGTCGCCCGGAAGCACTGCGGCGTTGCTGTAATATATCTTGGCACACAGACGGGTGATACCGATGCCGAGACCTGCGATAAGTCCCCACATACCGCCTTGCGCCGTGGCGCGCTTCCAGCATACACCCATAAGGAACGCTGCCGCGATACCCGGGGCGAGTACCGACTGCACATCCTGGAGATAGTTGTATAGCACATTGCCGATCGACCTCATCACCGGAATCCAGAGCACACCGAGCAATACGATTACCACCGTGGCTGCCTGACCGATTCTCACGAGCTTCTTCGGGTCGGTGTCGGGTTTATAACGCTGATAGAAGTCGATGGTGAAGAGAGCCGCCGAAGAGTTGAAGAGCGACGCAAGCGAGCTCATCAAGGCGGCGAGGATACCGCACACGATAAGACCTTTCACACCGGCGGGAAGCAGTTTTGCCACAAGGGTCGGGAAAGCCGCGTCGGGAGTGGAAAGCTTGAACACTTCGCCGTTGACCTCGATGCCGCGGGTGCTGAGCGCGAAGGCGATCATGCCCGGGATAAGGAACAGGAACACCGGAAGCAGTTTGAGGTATGCGCCGAAGATTGTACCGCGACGTGCCTCTTTCTCATCCTTACCCGACAATACGCGCTGCACGATGAACTGGTCGGTACACCAGTACCAGAAACCGATCACGGCGGAGCCTATGAGGGCGCCGAGCCAAGGATAGTTGGGGTCGCGGTTGTCGCGGATGAGGTTGGTCATCGTGTCGCCGTAATCATTGACCTCCACGGCGGAGCAGACGCGCATCATCTCGTCCCAGCCGCCGAGCTCCTTGAGGCCGAGCACGAGGATGATCAGCGAGCCGAGCAGCAGGATCGGTGTCTGGAGCACGGAGGTGTAGAGCACTGACTTCATACCGCCGAGGATGGTGTAGATGGCGGTGATGAGTACGAGGCCGATGGCGGCGATCCAGAAGAAGTCGATGCCCCAGAGCCTGTCGATGCCGAACACCTGCTGGAAGACGAGGCCTCCGGCGTAGACCGTCACGGCCACCTTGGTGAGCACGTAGCTGATCAGCGAGATGATGGAGAGGATGGAGCGGGAGGCGCCGTTGTAGCGGCGCTCGAGGAACTCAGGCATGGTGTAGACCATGGAGCGGGTGTAGAAGGGTACGAACACCCATCCGAGGAGCAGGATCATCCATCCCTGGATTTCCCAGTGGGCCATCGCCATGCCGCTGGAGGCTCCGGCGCCGGCGAGGCCGATGAGGTGTTCGGAGCCTATGTTCGATGCGAAGATCGAGGCGCCGATGGCGAGCCATGTGGCGTCCTTGCCGCCGAGGAAGTAGTCGGAGGCCGTGTTCTGTTTCTGGCGCGACACCCAGACGATGATGCCCACGAGCGCCGCGAAGAAGAGGATTATTACAATCCAGTCAAGTAGTGCCATGATGTTGGTTGAAGATGTTTATAGATTGGAAAAGACGGTTTGTCAAGTCGTGGACCGCGGTCACTTCTCGGTGGAGAAGCGGTAGATGCATCGGCTGGTGTATGTCTCGCCCGGGTTGAGCCATGCGGAGGGCCATTCTGGCTTGTTGGGGGAGTCGGGATAGTGCTGGGTCTCGAGGCATACTCCGGTGTTGCGTTCATACTTTATGCCCTTCTTGCCGGTCGTCGAGCCGTCGAGGAAATTGCCGGCGTAGAACTGGATTCCGGGCTCCGTGGTGTAGACGCTGAGGGTGATGCCGGAGGCGGGGGAGGTGAGTCGGGCGGCCTCCTTGGTGATGTCGCCCTTGGTGTTGAGCACCCAGTTGTGGTCGTAGCCCTTGCCGAAGACTATCTGCTGGTAGTCGATGGAGTCGGTGTATCCGGTGGCGATGGGGAGGGGTGAGGTGAAGTCCATCGGAGTGCCCTTTACGGCGAGGATCTCGCCCGTGGTCATGAATGTGGAGTCGACCGGCGTGAAGCTGTCGGCATTGATGTAGATGATGTTGTCGAGGATTGTCTGGTTGGGGTCGCCGCTGAGGTTGAAATATGAGTGGTTGGTCATGTTGACCGGTGTCTTCTTGTCGGAAGTGGCCGAATAGGAGATGTCGATTGCGTTGTCGGCGGTGAGGCGGTAGGTCACCTCGGCGTTGACGGTTCCGGGGAAATTGTTGTCGCCGTCGGGGGAGGTGATGGCGAGCACGAGCGTTGAGTCGTTGCTCTGCTTCACGTCGTAGACCTTATACTGCCAGCCAGTGGGGCCGCCGTGGAGGGGGTGTCCGAAATTGTTGACAGGGAGCTGGATGGTGTCGCCGTCTACGACTATGCGTCCGTTGGCGATGCGGTTGGCGTAGCGGCCGATGGCGGCTCCGAAATCGCTCTGGTTGTTGTCGGGGAGATAGGCGCCGATGCTGTCGAAGCCGAGCACCACGTCGCGGAGCTCGCCGTTGCGGTCGGGCACCATCACCGAGACGATGCGCCCACCGAAATTGGTGATGCATACCTCCATGCCGGAGGCGTTCTTAAGGGTGTAGAGGCCCACCTGCTTGCCGTCGATCTGCGCGGCGAACTTCTCCGGGTCGAGGCCGGAGGCTGTGGTCTGTGTCTCCTTCTTGGTTGAGCAGCCGGCCGTGATGAGAAGCGAGAGGCCGAGTGCGGTAAGGGTTTTCATGTATGCCATTGTTGTAGAAATTAGACGTCAAGGTTGAATAAAGCGGAATTGAGTGTAAAAACTACACTTATCACGGTGCAAAGTAAAGTCATTCTCGCGAGATATGCAAATAATAGAGGTATGTTACACAACATACCTCTTCAACATATTGATTTCAGGCGGAAAATGCGTTCACTCCGGAGTGCTGTGGAGCGACTGGATATACCGGTGGAGCTCCCGGTAGAAGGTATGGGCACCGAGCGTCGTGGCGTCGCCGATGATGATGAGCTTCATGCGGGCGCGCGTGATGGCCACGTTCATGCGGCGCAGGTCGCCGAGGAAGCCGATCCTCGACTGCTCGTTGCTCCTCACCATCGAGATCATCACCACGTCGCGCTCCTGACCCTGGAAGCCGTCGACGGTGTTGATGGTGACCAGATGGCGCAGAGGCCGGAAGAAGGGGGTGCGCGAGAAGAGGCGCCGCAGCAGGCGCACCTGCGCCCGGTAGGGGGAGATCAGCCCCACGTCGATGCGTTCCTCGAGAAAGCGCTCCAGGCCGATGCGCTCCACATACCTCTTGAGCGCCAGCAGTGAGAAGAGGGCCTCGTCGGGATTCTCGCGCCCGAAGGAGCCGTCGGTCACGGTCTCGCGGAATGAGCGCGCTTCCTCGACGGCTTCCTCCGGCGTCTGCGCCGTCAGGATCTGACCGGCCGTCGCCTCCGAGGTGTCGATCCATTCTATCGCCGTGTCGAGGTCGAGGATGCCGCGGTGGGCCACTTCCGGCGAGGCCTTCATGGCGCCGCCGTAAAACCACCGGCTGGGAAAGCTCATGATGTCGCTGTGCATGCGGTATTGCGTCGTGAGCAGGCTCACGGCCTCCGGATGGAGCTCCACGATGCGCTCCATGAGCGAGACGGCGAGCCCCTGGCGCTGGGCCTCGAAACACTTCACAGTGGGTGGCAACTGGCAGTGGTCGCCGGCGAGGATGATGCGCCCGGCCCTGCGCAGCGGGATCAGTGTGGCCGCCTGCATCGCCTGCGCCGCCTCGTCGATGAAGAGTGTGGAGAACTTCATGCCGTCGAGCAACCGGGATGCGCTGCCGGCCAGCGTGCAGGCGATGACGTGGGCGCCGCCGAGGATGTCGTTGTTGATGCGTATCTCGAGCTCCGTGGCGCGGCTCTTGAGGCGCTCCATCTTCTGATGCCACCCGGCGTCGGAGCGGCGGTGGCTCCGCAGCTCGCGCATGGCGCGGCGCAGGCTCCAGAGGTCGGGATAGGCGGGATGGTCGGCATAGCGGCGCTCGTAGGTGAAGGAGAGCATCTTGTCGTTGACGCGTGTGGGATTGCCGAGGCGCACCACATTGAGCCCCCGGTCGACGAGCTTCTCGGATATCCAGTCGACGGCCATATTGCTCTGGGCGCAGACGAGCACCTGGCTTTCGCGGCGCAGCGTCTCGTAGATGGCCTCCACGAGTGTCGTGGTCTTGCCGGTGCCCGGAGGACCGTGGACCACCGCGACGTCCTTGGCGCGGAGCACCTTGTTGACTGCCTCCTGCTGGGAGGCGTTGAGGTAGGGAAATCCCATCGGGGCCATGGTGAGCTCGCCGGCCTTGCGGCGGGAATAGAGGAGGTCGCGGAGCTCGCCGAGGCGTCCCTTGGCGGAGGCCACGCGGTCGATGGCCTCGAACATGGCGCGGTAGGTGGTCTCGTCGAAAGAGAGGGCGACGCCTAAGCTGGCGGCGCTCTCGAGGCGCGATGGGTCGGCGTCGTCGGGGAGGGCTACGGCCATGAGGTCGCCGTCGACGAAGCTGACGGTGCCGCTCATGAGGAGCTCGGGCTTGCCGGAGAGGGGCGTCTCGGTGAAGAACGCCACGGGACGCCCCGGCTCGAACTCATGGTCGGGGTCGGACTCGGAGGGGGTGCGCGTCACCTCCACCACCCGCCGGTTGAGCGAGTTGTAGTATGTCTTGCCGAGGCGCAGCGGATGCCATGCGAGGCCGCGGTGGAGCAGCCGCTCCACGCCGGTGGCCTGGGTATAGTCTTGAAATGCCTTTTTCTCCTCCTCGTATTCGAGGCGCAGCAGCCGCCGCTGCTCCATAAGGGCCGTCTCAACGGAATTCATGCCGCAAAATTACTAAAAATCCGGATAAGTCAGTCATCGGGACAGGTGCCGCTGTAGGATATGAGGGCCATATAGTCGTCGTAGGGGAGGGTGCGGCCGCCCATGCTGCGCAGGTGGGGCGTCTCGAACTGACAGTCGATCAGCATGCCGCCATACGACTCGAACATGCGGGTGAATGTTATGAGGGCCAGCTTGCTGGCGTCGGGCTCCAGAGAAAACATGCTTTCGCCGAAGAACCCCCTGCCGAGCCACACTCCGTAGAGACCGCCCACGAGGCGCCCGTCGAGCCAGACCTCCTCGCTGACCGCATATCCCATACGGTGGAGCCGCCTGTAGGCCTCCGTCATCTCGGGGCCCAGCCATGCCCCCTCCTGGTCGGCGCGCAGGGCGCCGCAGGCCTCGATCACGCCGTCGAAATCCTTGTTGAAGGTCACCTCGTAGCGACCTTTCCTGATCAGCTGGCGCATCGAGTGGGAGACATGGATGTCGCGGGGGAATATCACGAAGCGCTCCATCGGACAATACCACTCCGGCTCCTCGCAGTCGCGGAAGGAATACCACGGGAATATGCCGTTGCTGTATGCTAAGAGCAGCCTCTCGGGGCTGAGGTCGCCGCCGATGGCGAGAAGGCCGTCGGGGTCGCCGAGGTGCGGGTCGGGGAAGATGATCCGCTCGTCGAGCTGGAAGATCATCGCAGCCTCAGCCCTCCCTCGGCCAGGTCGATCTCGGCGTCGCCGCCCTCCTTCAGGCGCCCGAAGAGGATCTCGCGCATTAGCATCGGCTTGAGGCGTGAGTTGATCACGCGCTTCAGCTCCCTGGCGCCGTATTCGGCCGAGAACCCCTCGTCGAGCAGGCGGCCGCGCGCCGCGTCGGAGAGCGTGAGGCTCACCTTGCGCGCCTTAAGGCGCTCGCCGAGACGGGCCAGTTCCCTGTCGAGGATGCGTGAGGCCATCCCGCGCGTCATGTCGTTGAAGACCACCGTGGCCGTCAGTCGGTTGATGAATTCCGGGGAGAACGTCTTCTTCACCTGGCGCATCATCGCCTCGCCCGATGGGGTGGTGTTGCCGAATCCCACTTTGGCCTGCGATGCGTAGCGGGCGCCGGCGTTGGAGGTCATGATCAGCACCACATTGCGGAAGTCGGCGCGTGTCCCCTTGTTGTCGGTGAGCGTGGCGTAGTCCATCACCTGCAGCAGGATGTTGTAGATGTCGGGGTGGGCCTTCTCTATCTCGTCGAGCAGCAGCACGCACTCCGGCTGCTTGCGGATGGCGTCGGTGAGCAGGCCGCCGTCCTCGTATCCCACGTATCCCGCCGGGGAGCCGATGAGCTTGGCCACCGCGTGGCGCTCCGTGAACTCGCTCATGTCAAACCTCACGAGCGGCACTGCGAGCTCGCGGGCGAGCACCCGCGCTATCTCCGTCTTGCCCACGCCTGTAGGCCCCACGAAGAGCATCGAGGCGAGCG